>ERZ1673749.199-NODE-199-length-84787-cov-8.628122_pt1 | contig 84787 bp, 81 predicted proteins | sample MGYA00580204_ERZ1673749 | MGnify/ENA primary metagenome ERZ1673749 (study PRJEB41218, sample SAMN15661745) | gut metagenome | host: Homo sapiens | place: Canada: London | collected 2015-08-20/2019-03-30 | study: EMG produced TPA metagenomics assembly of...
TGAAGTCCTTCGGGTAGAAGAAGACGATCTTCCACTTGCCCTCGTACTTATCCAGGGAGACCTGCTCGAAGTAGTCGTCCGGGGTTGCGGCGTTTGCTTCCTTGAGGTTGCCGCCCTTCAGCGCGGTGAGGTTGAACTCCGGGAAGCGCTCTCCAACAGTCATGATCGGCATAGTGATTCCTCCATTTAAGAATGTTGCCGGGTACGTATTTGCTGCGAGGCGGTTTTCGCCTTCGCATCCCAGTATGCCACAGCGCACACCTTTGATCAACAACAAAACCTATTGACATCGTCTACGCTAATAGGCATGAGCAATAAGGAATATAGACCCACGCTCGCGCAGCTGCGCACCTTCGTCACCATCGCAGAGCACAAGCATTTCGGCACTGCGGCGAAAAAGCTGAGCATTTCGCAGCCCTCGCTCTCACAGGCACTTGCAGCACTGGAAAGCGGCCTGGGCATCCAGCTCATCGAGCGCTCAACGCGCAAGGTCATCGTCACCGCGTCAGGCAAGGAGCTCCTCCCCTTCGCGAAGGCCACCCTCGAAGCTGCCGACGCCTTCGTCGCCCACGCCAAGGGCGCCCACGGCGTACTGCACGGGCCACTGACCATCGGTGTCATCCCCACCGTCGCGCCCTATTTGCTGCCTGGCCTGCTGCCGCTGCTCAAGCAGGAGTTTGCTGAGCTGCGTCCGCGCATCGTCGAGGAGCAAACCGAGCACCTGCTGGCACAGCTTCGCGACGGCCGCGTGGACGTAGCCATCCTCGCCCTGCCTACCGACACCGCAGGCATTGCCGAAGTACCGCTGTATGACGAGGAATTCATCCTGGCCACTGGTGGCGACAGCGCGCACGCGGGGAGCCGAAAGCTCAAGCTCAAGGCGCTCGGCGACCTTGAGCTCCTGCTGCTTGACGACGGCCACTGCCTCCGGGATCAAGTCATCGACCTGTGCAAACGCGCCGACGTGCCACACGCCTCATCTGCGCACTCCGACACTCGCGCCGCGTCGCTGACGACGATTATCCAGCTGGTCATCGCCGGTTTCGGTGCCACGCTCGTCCCGCGTTCAGCGGTGGCTACCGAATGCGATCGCCCAGGCCTTGGGCTCGCGACGTTCGCCCCAGGTGTGGACGCACATCGCACGGTCGGGCTTGCGTACCGCGCCTCGTCGACGCGCGGTGAGGAGTTCGCAGCCCTGGGCGCGTGCATCACGCAGGCGTACGAGGCCGCAGCCGAACGCAGCACTGCCATCCTGGAGAAGTAGCCCGAACGACTACACTGTCTTTCTAATCTATGAAGGAATCTGCTGCAGCACACGAGGCGCACGAGACTGCGCCGACGAAAGACGAACTCTACCGACGCCTCGACGAGGTCCCGCTCAGCGAGACGCGCCGCTTCCGACGCCGACTCGCAAAAGCCAAGGCACCACGAGCGCTCGCCGCGATTAGCGAGGACATCGCGCGGGCGCAGCGTGTCGTCGAGAAGCGAGATGCGCTCGTGCCGGCCATCGAATACCCCGAGCAGCTGCCGGTGTCTGCGCGCCGCGAAGACATTATGGAGCTGATCCGCGACAACCAAGTGGTCATCATCGCGGGCGAGACCGGCTCCGGTAAGACCACGCAGATCCCGAAGATGCTGCTCGAGCTCGGCCGAGGCCGCAGGGGGCTGATCGGGCATACGCAGCCGCGCCGTATCGCCGCGCGCAGTGTCGCCGAGCGCATTGCCGACGAGCTCGGCCAAGAGATCGGCGATTCCGTCGGTTACGCCATCCGCTTCGACGACAAGGTCTCGGCGCACACTGCCGTCAAGCTCATGACCGACGGTATCTTGCTGGCCGAGATGCAACGCGACCGCTTCCTCAACGCGTACGACACCATCATCATCGACGAGGCGCACGAACGCTCGCTCAACATTGACTTTTTGCTCGGTTACCTGAAACGGTTGCTGCCGAAGCGCCCGGATTTGAAGGTCATCATCACCTCGGCCACGATCGACCCGGAGCGTTTCGCCGCGCACTTCCGCGACGCCGAGGGCGAGCCCGCCCCGATCATCGAGGTCTCCGGTCGCACCTACCCGGTGGAAATCCGCTACCGCCCGCTCGTCGAGCAGGTGGGCGGCAAGGAAGTCGACATCGACATGATCGACGGCGTCGTCGCGGCCTGCGCCGAGCTCATGCGCGAAGGCAAGGGCGACATCCTCTGCTTCTTCGCCTCGGAACGCGACATTCGTGACTGCATGGAGGCCATCGAAAAGCAGCACTGGCGGGGCGTGGAGGTCACTCCCCTGTTCGGTCGGCTGTCGAACGCGGAGCAGCACCGCGTGTTCTCACCCCACTCGGGGCGCCGCATCGTGCTCGCGACCAACATCGCGGAAACCTCGTTGACTGTGCCGGGGATCCACTACGTCGTGGACACCGGGCTTGCGCGCATTTCGCGCTACTCCACGCGCACGAAGGTGCAGCGCCTGCCGATTGAGGAGATCTCGCAGGCCAGCGCCAACCAGCGCTCGGGCCGCTCGGGCCGCGTCGCCGACGGCGTGGCGATCCGCCTGTACTCGGAAGAAAACTTCGCGGCGCGGCCGGAGTTTACTGACCCGGAGATTCTGCGCACGAACCTCGCCAGCGTGATTTTGCAAATGATCTCGCTGCGACTCGGCGATATCGCAGAGTTCCCCTTCATCCAGCCGCCGGACCACAAGGCAGTGCGCGACGGGCTCCTACTGCTTCACGAGCTCGGCGCCATCACGGACAAGGAGCGCGGCGGAGCGCCGGTGCTCACCGACATCGGGCGCGACCTCGCCCGCATCCCGGTCGACCCGCGCATGGCGCGCATGCTCGTCGAGGCCAATACACTGGGCGTGCTTGACGACGTCTCCGTGATCGTCGCCAGCATGACCATCCAAGATGTCCGCGAGCGCCCCCTGGAGTACCAGGCCCAGGCCGACCAGGCGCACGCCCGATTCAAGGACAAGACCTCCGACTTCCTCTCCGCGTTGAAGCTGTGGGATTACATCCACGATTCGCGCGATGAGCTTTCCGGCAACGCGTTTAGAAAGCGCATGAAGCGGGAATTCCTGCACTACATGAGGATCCGCGAGTGGTACGACCTGGTGCGCCAGCTGCGCGAGGTGTCGAAGCAGCTGGGTTGGTCGCTGCCCAGCCACGTTGCCAGCGAGCGGGACGCAGACTCGATACACAAGTCACTGTTGACCGGCTTGCTGTCAAACATTGGCGCCCGCGACGGCAACTCCAAAGAATTCCAGGGTACGCGCGGGACCCGCTTTATGGTTTTCCCGGGTTCGAGCTTGAGCAAGAAACCGCCGGAATTTCTCATGGCCGCTGAACTCGTCGAGACCTCGCGGCTCTGGGCGCGCGACGTGGCCAAAATTGAGCCTGAGTGGGTTGAGCGCGCCGCGAAGGACCTGCTCAAGCACAGCTACTCGGAGCCGGTGTGGTCGCGGAAGCGCTCGTCGGCAATGGTGCACCAAAAGTCGATGCTCTACGGCGTGGCCATCGTGCGGGACCGTCTGGTGCCCTACCACCGCATCGATCCGGAGGCCGCGCGCGCGATGTTTATTCGCCACGCGCTGCTTGCCGGTGAGTGGAACCGCCACCACCGCTTCATCGAGCACAACGAAGCGCTCCTCGACGAGGCCTCGCACGTCGAAGATAAAGTCCGCCGCCGCGGACTCGTGGTGGACGAGGACACACTGTTCGACTTCTACGACGCTAGACTGCCCGAATCAGTCACCACCGCCCGCCACTTCGACTCCTGGTGGAAGAAGCAGCGGCGCGCTGACGCGCACTTTTTGGATTTCGATCCCGATGCCTTGCTTGACGACGCAGGCACCGACACCTCGGCAACCGCCTTCCCCGAAACGCTTCGCCGCGGCTCGATCGAGTACACCCTGCGCTACAAGTTCGAGCCAGGCGACCCCTTCGACGGGATCACTGTCGAAGTGCCCGTGCCGCTGCTCGCCGGATTCGATGACACCGGCTTCGACTGGCTGGTGCCAGGCCTGCGCGAAGAGCTGCTCACCGAGCTTATCCGCACCCTGCCGAAGGGCATCCGCACCTCCGTGGTGCCTGCGCCCGACTTCGCGCAACGCGCCCTGCCCCTGCTCGATACTCAGGAGCCTTCGCTTGTCGACGCCTTCGCCACCGCTCTCCAACGCCTCGGCGCGAGCGGGGTCAACGGCTCGGACTTCAACCCACACCGCCTCCCGGCGCACCTGCGGGTCACCTTTGCTGCGATTGATCGGCGCGGCGACATCGTGGACCACGACAAGGACGTCGAGGCGCTCAAGCGTCGACAGGCGGGCAAGATCTCGTCCTCTGTGTCGAAGGCGGGGAGGGCCTCGGAGTCGAAAGCGGTGCAGAGCTGGACTGCCGACTCGCTTGGCGAGGTCCCCGAAACGGTGCAGACCACCATCGACGGCAACGAGGTTGACGCCTATCCCGCGCTTGAGGCAACTCGCGAGGGCGTGCGAGTGAAGGTCTTCCCCACCAAGGCCGCGGCCGACGCTTCCATGATGACGGCCACACTGACCCTGCTGCTACGCAGCATTTCGGTGTCCCCTCAACAAATGACGAAGGGACTGCCACTACGGCAAAGAGTTGCCGTTGACCAGTACCCGCACGGCGGCGCGGCTGGCCTTGTTGAGGACGCGCGTGTGGCCGCTATTCGCGATCTCATGGTCACACACGGCGGGCCGGTTCGCACGCCGGAGGAGTTCGACTCCCTGGTTGCGCGTATCAAGCCGGAAGTCCCAGGCGCGGTACGCCGCATGGTCGTCGGCGTCGCCCCCGGCTTAGTTGCGTATGCAAACATGGCCAGCGAACTTGCCCAGTGGGAGGGCCCGGCCATCGACGACATGCAGTCCCAGCTCGCGTTCTTCCTGCCGAAAAACGCACTGACCATCCACGGGCTTATTCACCTTCAGCACCTGCCGCGCTATATCGAGGCCATGAGGCTGCGTCTTGAGGACATGCGGGTCGATCCGGATCGCGATGCGGACCGGCAGGCGGTGATCGACACAGCGAAGGCGTATCTTCAGGCGAAGCGCAAGACCCTCCCAGCGGGCAGGGAGAAGACGCGTGCGTATAAGGATGTGCTGTGGCGTATCGAAGAGCTCCGCGTTAGCATCTTCGCGCAGCGGCTGGGCACGCCGAAGCCGGTAAGTGCTCGCCGAATCGAGAAGATGGTGGATAAGCTGCGCTAAGTCTTTAGAAATCGTCCTTGTCTCTGCGACGCATGAGCCGGATCTCCGATTCGAAGTCGTCCGCGCTCTCGAAGGACTTGTAGACAGAGGCGAAGCGCAGATACGCAACTTCGTCGAGCGCACGCAAGGGCTCTAGGACTGCCAGGCCAATCTCGTTAGCGGGGACTTGTGAGCTGCCGTGCGAGCGCACCGTTTCTTCGACTTGCTGCGCAAGCCTCTTCAGCGCGTCATCCGAGACGTCGCGCCCCTGGCACGCCCGGCGTACGCCGACGATAAGTTTGTCACGATCAAAGGGCTCGCTGACGCCGTTGCGCTTCACCACGGTCAACACCGCTTTTTCAACCGTGGTAAAACGGCCCCCGCACGCTGTGCACTCGCGGCGACGCCTGATTGCCGCGCCGGCATCAATCATGCGGGAGTCGGTCACGCGGGAATGTTCGTGGTGACAGAACGGGCAATACATCGCGGGGTCCCTCCGGGGCGTTGGCTCTTTGCTAGACCCGGCACAACGCGGCCGGGGTACTGGCTTACGCTACTCGGTTCTCTCCCGGACGTCACCGCGCGCCGCATTGGCGTGTCATTGCTCCGTGTAGAAGGCGAATTCAGCTTCGGTGGGAGTGGAGTATCCCGACTGCTCCGGTGAGAAAACGCCTCCGATCGCGGAGCCCACGATCAGCGCAATCCCGAGCCCTATTCCCACCAGCAAACTTTCGCGCTTTTCGCGGCGGGATTCGAATAGTATTTCATCAGTCTCGTCACCGCCTGACCTCGTCGCACGCGAAGCGCCAACTGGAGTTGTCGAAACATTGAGCGTTCGAACATTCGCGGTATGGCGAGACGCCCCTTCACGGGCAGATAGATCCCACTCAGCCACGGGAAAACCCCGGTAGGCAGTAGCCTTCTCGCCAGTAGCTACGGTGTAGGCGCGGTGAGACATCATCGTCATGGTTATTCTCCTTTGTGCGTTTTCTTCATTCTAAAAACCCGCCGAACACACTCGAACGGGCAAGCGCGCATATGTTCGACATTAGGTTACACGTTCGATTTATAGCACTCGGTCCACACACTGTCTACCCCTATGCGCGAATCTCGAACACTCTTGCCCGGTCTGGTAAGTTGAGGGGTGCGCATGACGCGCCACTATTTCCCACCACAAAGGAGCCCCCATGGCACGCAAGAAGCCCGAAAACAAGAACTTGGACATGAGCGTTTTATCGGATCGCCAGCGCAGGATTTTGGAAGTCATCCAAGACGCGGTGGTGTTACGCGGCTATCCGCCCAGCATTCGAGAAATTGGTGATGCTGCGGGGCTACAGTCAACCTCCTCCGTCGCCTATCAGCTCAAGGAGTTGGAAAAGAAGGGGTTTCTGCGAAGGGACCCGAACAAGCCGCGCGCCGTAGACCTTCGCCACCTGCCAAGCGCCCAGGAGAAGAAGGCACCCACCCAAGACGCGCCCGAGGACGCGTCCAACGCGCGTTACATCCCCGTCGTTGGGCAGATTGCCGCCGGCTCCCCCATTCTCGCGGAGGAAAACGTCACGAGCTACTACCCGCTCCCCGAGGAGCTCTTGGGAGACGGCGACCTTTTCATGCTGCAGGTCGTTGGCGACTCCATGCGTGACGCGGGCATTCTTTCCGGCGACTGGGTCGTTGTGCGCTCCCAACCAGTTGCTGAAGAAGGCGAATTTGTGGCTGCGCTGCTTGATGGCGAAGCAACGGTGAAGGAGTTTCACAAGGACTCCACCGGGGTATGGCTTTTGCCGCACAATGATGCGTACTCACCCATCGACGGCACCCACGCTGAGATCATGGGCCGCGTCGTCTCGGTCTTCCGCACGTTGTAAATCCCCCACTATGGGGGCGGGTGCCCACAACCCCGTGTGGGATTGACTGCCCCCAAAGCGGGGAAACGGAAGCAAAAGGGTGTAACCGGGCACAGATTTTTGCAACAATACGGTGAACGTGTTGGTCTTGCTTACTGTGTCAAAGGAGCGTCGTGTACGCAGAAGAACGCCGGCGACAGATCGCCTCGCTGACCGCGGTTGAGGGTCGAGTCAATGTCACAGAACTTGCGGGAAAGTTCGGGGTCACGGCGGAGACAATCCGCCGTGACCTCGCCGTGCTCGACACCGAGGGGCTCGTCCACCGCGTGCACGGAGGGGCCGTGGCTAGCCAGTCGTTCCTCACTACTGAGTTTCCGCTCGACGCCCGCTACCGTACCGCGTCTGCGGCAAAACTTGCCATCGCGCGCGCTGCGCTGAACTTTGTGCCCGACAAGCCCGGGGGTTCAATCTTTCTCGACTCGGGCACGACCATCAACGGGCTCGCCTCACTCATGGCCAAGCACCCGCCCGCCCGCGAGTGCCACATTGTGACAAACTCGCTGCCAACCGCACTCGACCTCTCGAGCGCCGACGTACAGGACGTGCAGCTGCTCGGCGGAAACGTTCGCGCAATCACCCAGGCGGTGGTTGGCGATATTGCCCTGCGCACGCTCGCGATCTTGCGCGCCGACGTCGCATTCATCGGCACGAACGCGCTCACCATTGACCACGGACTATCTACCGCAGACGCGCAGGAGGCTGCAGTGAAGCAGGCTATGGTGACGAATGCACGAAAGGTGGTAGTCATGTGCGACTCCTCCAAGCTGGGCAACGACTACCTCGTCAGCTTTGGCTCGACAGATGATATCGACGTGCTCATCACCGACAACGACGCACCTGCCTCCTTTGTCGAGGAGATTGAACGAAACGGAGTGCAAGTCATCCTGACAGAGGAAGAGGAGTAACCCCCACACATAAATGTGGGTTTGTGTCCGATTCCTTGAATTTATCCACACGATCGGGCATACTTGGTGCTGGCACGTCGTGCTCGTCCGCTTGATTTACCGCAGCTTAGGGGCACTGCAGTGCTCTACCCACGGCCGCATGCACTCACGGTGCCTTGACTGTGAACCGGGGTAGGAAACAACGGACAACGACAGTACGGAGTACCCCGTGATTATCACGTTGACACCAAACCCCAGTATTGACGCCACCTTGTCCGTCGACCAGGTCGTCCGCGGCGAAGTCGTCCGCGCGCACACCGCAAGTAGAGAAGCGGGAGGCAAAGGCATCAACGTCTCCCACGCCGTCGCCAAGGCAGGCGGGGAAACGCTTGCTCTGGCGCCGTGCGGTGGCGACGACCCATTTCTGCACGCGGTACGTCGGGCCGGCATACCGTTTGCACCGATCGAGGTCGACGGCTTCGTGCGCACGAACACTGCGCTTACGGAGGCTGACGGTACTACCACCAAGATCAACGAGCTTGGCCCCGAAATGTCCGCAGGTCGGCGGGTGGACGTCGAGAAGCACTTGCTCAAGCACGCGCACGAGGCCGACGCTGCGGTGTTGGCCGGATCCCTGCCGCCAGGTGCCCCGCATGATTGGTACGCAGAGCTTTGCGCCCAATTGCGCGGCACAGTACCGCTGATTGCTGTAGACACGTCGGACGCCCCGCTGCGGGCGCTGGGTGCACGCCTCGAGGAGGCAGCGCCCACCATCATGAAGCCGAACGCCTTCGAGCTCGCGCAGCTTACCGACGGCGACGGGCACGCCCTCGAAGCAGACGCCGCACAAGGCAACTACGGGCCGATTCTTCAGGCAGCCCGCCAACTCGTCGCCCGCGGTGTCGCCGAAGTGCTGGTGACTCTCGGCGGGGCAGGCGCTTGTCTGGTAACTGCCGAAGGAGCATGGGCCGCAGCCGCGCCCAAGGTGACCGTGCGCTCGACCGTCGGCGCGGGCGACAGCTCGCTGGCCGGCTACGTCATGGCGCGCGTCGACGGCAAGTCTTTCGCCGAGTGCCTGCAGCAGGCCGTCGCGTATGGCTCCGCGGCAGCCTCCCTGCCCGGCACCGGTATCCCCTCCCCGGCGGATGTTGATTGCGCGCGCGTTGACGTTGTCGCGCTCGATGACCCCGCCCCATCCCCTCGCGTGTACGTGGAAGGACACACACTATGAACGCACCACTGATTACGCCTGATCTTGTCAGGCTCGATGTTGATTTCGGTGGCCAGCCAAAAGAGGTCATCACGAACCTCGCTGAGCTCATGGCCACCGCAGGGCGCGCCTCTGACGCCGCAGAAGTAGCCGCAGCGGCGAGCGCGCGCGAAGAGAAAGCCGGCACAGGAGTCAACGGCCGGGTCGCTATCCCCCACTGCCGCGTCGCAGCGGTCAGTGAACCGACGCTCGCCTTCGCCCGCCTGTCCGCGCCGGTGGATTTTTCCGGTCCCGACGGCGACGCCGAGTTGGTCTTCCTCATCGGCGCCCCGGAGTCTGGCGGTAAAGCGCACCTGAAGATCCTGTCCAAGCTCGCCCGCGCGCTGGTTCGCGGGGACTTTGTAGAAACGCTGCGCGCAGCCACGACGGAGCAGGAAATCGTCGACGCCGTGCTGGCTGTCGTGAACGCCGAACCCAAGAAAAAGAAGTCCGCGCCCGCTGCTGCCGCTCCAGCGGCGAGCGAGAAGAAGCCAGAAGTCATCCGGATCGCAGCGGTCACCTCCTGCGCCACCGGTATCGCACACACCTATATGGCGGCCGACGCGTTGACCCAGGCCGCGCAAAAGCGTGACAACGTCGAGCTCATCGTCGAGCCCCAGGGTTCTTCGGGCGGGGACCCGCTCGAGCAGTCCTTCATCGACAGCGCCGACGCGGTCATTTTCGCCCACGACGTCGCCGTTCGCGACAAGGGGCGCTTCGCGGGCAAGCCGGTCGTCGACACCCCGGTCAAGCGCGGGGTCAACAGCCCGGACGCACTCATTGACGAGGCTATCGCCGCAGCCAAGGACCCCAACGCCAAGCGTGTCGCAGCTGCCTCTGAATCGGCTGGCGACGACTCCGCCGCGTCCAGTGACGGCCAGCCCTGGCCGAAGCGCCTGCAGCAGGCGATCATGACCGGCGTGTCCTACATGGTGCCCTTCGTGGCTGCTGGCGGCCTCCTGTTGGCCCTCGGATTCCTCTTCGGTGGCTACGACATGGCCAACGGCTGGGAGGCAATCGTGCTGCAGCACTCGCCGACTAACCTGCCGGGCCATGAAGTGCTTGTCGACGGCACCTCCATGACCTTCGAACGCTCCGGGTGGGCCCTCTACCTCGGCGCCGTGCTCTTCGCCACCGGGCAGATGGGCATGCAATTCGTGGTCGCCGCGCTCTCCGGCTACATCGCTTACGGCCTGGCGGGCCGCCCCGGTATCGCACCGGGTTTCATCGGTGGCGCAATCTCTGTGATGGTCGGCGCGGGCTTCATCGGTGGCCTGGTCACCGGCCTACTCGCCGGCGTCATCGCCTACTGGATCCAGACCTGGCGCGTCCCGCGCTGGCTGGGCTCGCTGATGCCCGTGGTGATCATTCCGCTCTTGACCTCGCTGGTCGTCGGCCTGATCATGTTCCTCCTGCTCGGCCGGCCGCTCGAGTCCCTCATGCTCGGGCTTACCGATTGGCTTGAATCGATGAGCGGATCCTCTGCGGTCCTGCTGGGCATCATCATCGGCCTGATGATGTGCTTCGACCTGGGTGGTCCGGTGAACAAGGCTGCCTACCTCTTCGGTACCGCCGGACTGTCGGCAGGCACGGACGCAAGCTTTGAAATCATGGCGGCGGTGATGATCGCCGGCATGGTGCCTCCGATTGCACTGTCGATTGCCACCTTCCTGCGCAAGCAGTTGTTCACCCCGGCCGAGCAGGAAAACGGAAAATCCGCGTGGCTTTTGGGCCTGTCCTTCGTCTCCGAAGGCGCGATCCCCTTTGCCGCCGCAGACCCCTTCCGCGTCATCCCGGCGATGATGCTTGGCGGCGCAACCGCGGGTGCTGTGTCCATGGGCCTGGGCGTTGGCTGCCAGGCACCGCACGGCGGCGTCTTTGTCATCTTCGCCTACGAGCCGTGGTGGGGCATGTTCATCGCGCTGGCTGCGGGTGTCGCGGTAGCAACAGTGGCCGTGATCGCTATCAAGCGCTTCTGGCCGAACGAAGAAATTCAGAAGGCTGCCGCGGCCAAGGTGCACGCGGAAAACCACGCCACGGAAACGGTGGCGGCCTAAGCACACACGCGCCTAGACTGGCACGTAACACCAAAAGAAAGGATTCTCACTATGGCTTCCAAGACTGTCAAGGTCGGCTCCACGGTTGGGCTGCACGCCCGCCCCGCAACCATCATCGCCGATGCAGCCGGCGAGTTCGACGAAGAGATTATCCTCACCCTCGTCGGCGGCGACGAGGACGATGAGACTGACGCCGCCTCCTCGCTGATGATCATGGCGATGGGCGCCGAGTTCGGCGACGAGGTCACCGTCGAGTCCGAAAACGCCGCAGCAGTTGACAAGATTGCGGCGCTGATTGAGCAGAACCTCGACGAGGAGTAACCCTTTACAGCACGCCTTCAGCCCCCGCCACCTTCAAAGATTGGTGACGGGGGCTGAAAGCGTTGTGACCTACCGGTATTGCCCCTCGCCAATCGTTTCGTATGCCCAGCGCATCAGCGGGTAGATCACGATGATGCCGACCGCGCCGATGGCGATCCCTTCCAGGGTGACCTGGCCGACGGTGAAAGACAGGTTGCCGATACCAACAATCAGCGCCACCGCAGCCGCAGTCAGGTTCACCGGGTTTGTGAAGTCGACCTGATTGTCCTGCCAGATGCGCACGCCCAGCATGCCGATGAGCCCGTAGAGAACAAGGCATGCGCCACCGAGCACGCCCGCAGGGATGGTGAAAATCACCGCGCCGAACTTCGGAACGAATGCCAGCGCGATGGCGAACAGTGATGCCACCCAGTACGCGGCGGTGGAGTACACCTTGGTCGCCGCCATCACACCGATGTTCTCGGCGTAGGTGGTCGTGCCGGAGCCGCCGAAGGTGCCGGCGAGTGTGGTGGCGATGCCGTCGCCAATGAGTGCCTTGCCCTGCAACGGGTCGAGGTCGCGATGCGTCATCTCGGAGACGGCTTTGACGTGGCCGACGTTTTCCGCGATGAGCACCACCAACACCGGCAGCGTGACCAAGATGGCGGAGAGGTGGAACTGCGGGGTGTGGAACTCCGGCAGTCCGACCCATGGGGCTGCGCCGATGGTGGCGAGCGCATCGTCGGCAAGCCCGCCCGTGGCCGCCGCGAAGGCCCAGCCGACGACGACTCCGATGAGGATGCTCAGGCGCGACGCCATGCCGCGGGTAGCGACGGTCACCAGCACGATTGTGGCCAGCGTAACGCCTGCGACTGCGGGCTGCGTCTCGACGTTGCTCACCGCGGTCGGTGCGAGGTTAAACCCGATGAGTGCGACGATGGCACCGGTGACGGCTGGCGGCATGACCGCGTCAATCACGCGCTTGCCCGCCACGTGCACCACGACACCGACCACAATGAGCAGCACACCGGTAACCAGCACGCCGCCGAGCTGAGCGCCAATACCGTACTGCGATGAAGCGGAAAGCGGCGCGATGAAGGCAAAGGATGAGCCCAAGTAGCTGGGGAGTCGGTTGCGGGTGATCAGCAGGAAGATGATCGTGCCGAGCCCGGAGAAGAGCAGCGTCGTGTTGACCGGAAAACCGGTCAGCGTCGGCACGAGCAGCGTCGCGCCAAACATGGCGACAACGTGCTGCATGCCGATGCCGACGGTGCGCGACCAGCTCAGGCGTTCGTCGGGGGCGACAACGGCACCGGGTTTGACGGTGCGGCCGTCGCCATGGAGGGACCAACCAAGTGTCTGTTTCACACCTGGGAGTCTAGGGCGCGCGCCCAGCAGCCACACAATTGTGCGCGGCGGCCACGCGCTAGTTGCCCACGACGAATTCCGCGTACTGCTCCGCGAGCACGTGCGGCAGGCGCACGTCGATGCGCGTGCCTTCTTCCTCGTAGGCCTCGCTGCGCACGGTGCCGGCCTCGTGGACCTGGGAAACCACATCGCCCCGGGTATAGGGCACGAGCAGCTCAACGTGTGCATCGAGCGTGTTGAGGAACTGCTCGACCTTCGCCTCGAGCGCGGGTATGCCTTCGCCCGTCAGCGCGGAGACAAACACGACGTCGCGGCCGGAGTTATCAAAGGCGTGGCGCAGCTCTGCAAGCACGAGCGGGTCGGCCTCGTCAATCTTGTTCACCACCACGATTTCTGGCGGGATTTCCTCGCCCGAGTCGCGGGTAATCTCCGCGAGCACCTCGTTGACCGCCTCGATCTGCTTGAGCGGGAAGGGGTCGGAGCCATCCACGACGTGCAGCACGAGATCAGCATTGGTGACCTCCTCCAGCGTGGACTTGAAGGCTTCCACGAGCTGGGTCGGTAGGTGTCGGACGAAGCCAACGGTGTCGGTGAGGACGACCGTGCGGCCGTCGGCAAGCTGGGCCCGGCGCGTCGCGGGGTCGAGGGTGGCAAAGAGCGCATCCTCGACGAGCACGCCGGCGTCAGTCATCGCGTTGATCAGCGAGGACTTGCCCGCGTTGGTGTAGCCGGCGATGGCGATTTTCGGCGTGGTCGAGCGTTGGCGGCGCGCGCGTTTGACCTCGCGTACCGTTTTCATCCCTTTGAGCTCGTGGCGTAGGCGCGCCATGTCTGCGCGCAGCCGGCGGCGGTCCGCCTCGATCCGGGTCTCGCCAGGGCCACGCAGCCCCACGCCGCCGTTGGAACCGGCACGGCCGCCGGCCTGGCGCGAGAGGTTGCCGCCCCAACCGCGGGTGCGCGAGAAGAGGTATTCCATCTGTGCGAGCGACACCTGCGCTTTACCCTCGTTGCTTTTGGCGTGCTGGGCGAAGATGTCCAGGATCAACATCGTGCGGTCGATCACCTTCACGCGTAACGCCTCCTCCAGCGCCACGATCTGCGAGGGGGAAAGCTCGCCGTCGAAGACGACGGTATCGGCCCCGGAGGCTTCGACGACCTCGCGCAGCTCGGCGACCTTGCCGGCGCCGATGTAGGTGCCCGGGTCCGGCTTGTCGCGCTTTTGGTAGAGCATGTCGATGACTTCAGCGCCGGCGGTTTCGGTCAACGCCGCCAGCTCGCGCATGTTTGCCTCCATCTCAGCGGTCGTACCCTCGAGCCATGCGCCGACCAGGATGACTTGCTCGAGGCGTAGCTTGCGGTACTCCACCTCGTAGGCCTCTTCGGCCTCGTCGGTGCGGATCTCGGTGCGCTGTCCCACGCGCCTTAATGCATTACGCGCCTCCAGGTCGAGGGAGCCGATTGTCGGCTCTCCCCCGCCGGATTCCGTTCGCTGTGCGGGCTGCGGCGCGTTGTGCCGGAATGCTTCGGCCAGCAGCGCATCGCGCGCCGCGTCCTGCGGATCGTGTTCGGGATGGGTATTTACAGTTGAGGTCATTGAGTCCTTTGTTCTCACCAGCATGCTTTCTCGCTATCCTACGTGCATTGTCTACCAGCCGGGCTTCACGCTCGACATACGGAGGCATGCCCCGCGCGTTTCCGCCCGGCCGTCGGCACGGACTAGGCTTGTTGCCTATGAGCGAATCTGTGAGCACGCACTCTGACACGCACGCTGATCTGGCCGCCATCGGCCTCGGCTTTGCCAAGTGGCAGGACGCGGTTGAACGCGCCATCGCCACTGACCACCTTGCTGTCACCGGCGAGGTCCGCGGTGGGCAGCTGATTCAGTACAGCGACCCTTCTGGCGCCCAGCTCAACATTCTTGCGGTGGAGCCCTTCGCCACGTTCGCCGGCTTTGATTCTGTCACGCGCGCGTACGCGCACATCACGCCGCTGAACGACGTGGTGTCCTTGGCCGACATCGTCGACCCTCGCGGCAACACCATCGCCTCGATCACCGTCAACCTGGCGCAAGGACCGCTGGTGGTAGATGAGGCCACGTTGCAGTGGCAGGAGCTTGGTTTAAGCGCGCTCGTGCTCGCACATGAGCGCTACGCCTCCACGGAGGCATACCTGGCGAATAACCCAGGTGCCACCCTCGGCGCGGTCACCTCCCCGGGTGCCGAGGCCGTTGCATCCGGCGCAGCGAGCGCACCAGATGCCGCGGCTGAGTTTTCCGCCCGCGTCTTGGAGGCAGAGTATCGTACCTCCGAGCTGACCGGCCAGCGCTTCATCCACGCCACCTTCGACGGCGCATTCCCCTTCGACATCTGCCTGCCAGACGGCGACCTGCCGCAACGAGACTCCGTGATCGCGGGCAGCGCCGTGCTCGCCGGCTCGATTCCCGCCCCTGGTGCGGGTGGTTGCGGGTGCGGCGGCGGTTCCTGCGGGTGCGGCGGCCACTAGACCGCACACATCGATAAGACATTCGCGCTACGATGGCGCGAAATCGACACTCGGTATGCTCTCAGGAGGTGACGGCTAAGCGATGGACCCCTCGCGTAAGGACTTGATCCAAGCACTCTACGGGGCATTGGTGCTCGCGGTAGCACTCCTTCTGGTGGTCTTCTTCCGCCTGCCTGGCTTCATCATCGCAGTGCTGTTGGTGATGCTCGGTGTCGCCGTCCACCGCCGCTACAACACCAACCCAGAGGTGGCCTCGCTGAAGGCCTCGCTGCGCATCACCCGCGACGACATGGCCGAGATCCTGCAAAGCTACGAGGACCTTAAGCAAGGTACCTCCACCCAAGCCGTCGCCGACCGCACGTTGTACTACCCAGCGCTTGCTAACGGCGACGTCTCCCACCACGCCATCAGCGAGTTTTTGCTGCGTAGCTCGTCTGCCCGCCGTTTCATCGCCCGCATCGACGGCTACCTCGAATCCCCCGACATCGACCGCTACCAATTGGAGCGGCTCATCGCTGTCGCGGACGAACGCGCCCTGGAACTCGCCGAATCCTGGGACGACGCCCGGCGCGCCGCCCGCCAGCTCGGGCCTTAATCCAGTGGTGCAGCAAGCTGGCCGCGCGCCACGATGCGCGAAGGCCCGGTCATCACGGCAGTGCCCTGATCCGTGAGCTCGATTTCAACAGCGCCCCCCGGCACATGCACCGTCACCCTGCCGGAATTCGCTCCGCTGGCGCGCAAGGCCGCTGTGCCTCCGGCGACGGTCCCGGTCCCGCAGGAGCGGGTCTCTCCCACCCCGCGCTCCCACACGCGCATCGAGCACTGACCGTCGTGCGCCTGCGTGAGGATCTCCACGTTGACCCCATTGGGGAAGACTTCCGGGTCGAACGATGGGGCGGAAAGCTCCATCTGCGCAAGCGCCTCTGCAGTCAGCCCCGGAACCACCGCTGCGAGGTGTGGGTTGCCCACGTCGACAGCGATGCCTTCGAAGGTGGTCTCCCCTACCTTCGCCCAGGACTCGCCGAAGACGTTGACCTCGCCCATCCCAACACGCACGCGGGCGTGCACGGCGTCCGCCTCCTCGACGGTGATGTGTTTGACCCCGGCGCGGGTGTGCACGTCGAACTCGTTGGCCTCCTCAAGCCCTTCGGCTTTGAGCACGTGGGAAAACGCGCGGATGCCGTTGCCGCACATCTCGGCGATCGAGCCGTCAGCGTTGCGGTAATCCATAAACCACTCCCCGCCCGTGCGCACCACACGCAACAGCCCGTCGCCACCGATGCCGGCGCGGCGATCGCACAACCAGGCCACCTGCGCAGGCTCCAGTGTGAGCTGATCGTCGACGTCGATGAGTACGACGAAGTCGTTTTCCGTGGCGTGGGCTTTAATGAAGTGCAGCGGGGTTGTCATGGCTGCGAGTCTATCGCGGGCGTCTCAAGTGCCGCCAAAGCTTGCGCGAGCGTGCCCCCCGCGGTCGCGTCGAGCCAGGCGATGCGGGGATCGCGGTTGAACCAGGAGCGCTGCCGGCGCACGTAGCGACGCGTGCCGGTGATCGTTTGCTCCTCCGCCTCCTCGCGCGTGAGCGTGCCCGCAAGCATGTCCAACACCTGGGCGTAGCCGATGGCGCGCCCTGCAGTGGAGTTGCGTGTCAGTCCCTCACCTACCAGCGCTTCGACTTCCTGGATCAGCCCGGAGGCAAACATCCGCTCGGCGCGCAGTGCGATCCGTGGGTTGAGCCACGCGGCGTTCGTGCGCAGGCCCAGCATGCGCGTACCCCAACGCGGCGGTGCGTTCTTCGGCGGCTGGGAGGCCCGGAAGGGTTTGCTGGTCAGCTCGATGACTTCGAGCGCGCGGACGGTACGCCGCGGGTCCTTGTCTTCAATGATGCGCGCTGCCTCAGGGTCGATGGCGGCCAGCTCAGCGTGCAGCGCGTCCGTGCCGATTGCTTGCCGACGCTTTTCGTATTTCTTTCTCACCGCTGGGTCGGTGGGCGGGAACGTCCAGGCGTCGATAAGCGATTGCACGTAGAGCATGGAACCGCCAACGAGGATGGGGACCTTGCCGCGGGCTAAAAGTTCCTCCACAGTGTCGACGGCCAGTGCCTGATACTCGGCGACGGAGGCCGTCTTTGTCACCGGCCAGATATCCAACAGGTGGTGCGGAACGCCGCCGCGCTCTTCCGGCGCAAGCTTGGCGGTGCCGATGTTCATGCCCTTATACAGCTGCATGGAATCGACGTTGACCACCTCGCCGCCGAAACGCTTCGCCAGCGCGATGCCGAGGTCGGACTTGCCGGAGGCCGTCGGGCCGACGACAGCGATCGGGCGGATCTCTTGTGTGCTCAAGAGGCGACCTCCCACACCCCGACATAACGGCCCACCCCGAGAGAATCCTCGGCGTAGCACAGCTCGCGCCGTTGTGTCTCGAGTTCCGCCAGCTCCTCCCACAGGCGTGGCTCGAGTACGCCCCGGGCTTCCAGCTGACTCGGCAGCTCGGCCTTCCCCGCAATGAAGTCCTGCAATTGCGCGTGCAGCTCGGGCGCGCCGGGCACAAGCGCGAGCGGGGCACGGGCAGTGAGTCCCGCTGACCCATCCACCACGACCACGGTCAACACCTCTGGGTCCGGCGTAGCGATCCGCTCGCGGACCTCGCGCACCGCTGCGTCCAAAGGATGCAGCGCGTAGCGGGCAATAAGCTCCGGGAGGTAGTTGCCCGCGTCCAGCTGGACCTGCGGCGCACCCCACGCCGCAAAAGACCCGGTCAGCTCGGTGTAGTCGCGCGACTCGAGCGGGCAGACGATGTCGACAGCGCGGCTGTCCACGCGATCCAACGCTTCATCCGCGGCCGCCCGAATGCATTGCAGCACCTTGCGCGAGGGTGCATGGGCGGGCGAAAGCGCGCCCACCAGGGCCGGCGAACCGGGCATCAGCAGAATCGAGGCGCGAGTAGTCACGCACACCACTCTAGTGGCCCCGGCTTAAAAGCCCCGCGCGTGGTGCGAGTGAGTTCACAGGTTTTTGGCGCACATCCCGCGTGCCCCCTGTAAAGTCTGTTGCAGCACCCGCCGCGTGCAAGGGCCTGATTCCGTATGGATCCAAGCGCCCGCTGCACGCGCACGGGTGGCACCGGCAGCCGCGTCGCGCGGCACTTTGAACGTAGGGAAAGGACCTGCAATGACCACCTCGGACCAGACACCGGAGACCACGCCTCAGCCAGCCGCGAAGCCGCAGGCAACGCCGACACCTGGCGCGAAGCCCTCGCCGGCAGCGATGCCGCACCGCGCGCCGAAGCCGGGCCCGCTGCCCGGTCCGCGGCCAGGCTCGGCGAACCCCCAGGCCACTACCCCATCCCCGGTGCCACACCCGGCTCCCGTTGCCCCCGCATCCGATCCTGCAAAGTTCGGCCGCATCGATGAATCCGGTGCCGTATTTGTCACCCGCGGAGGTACGGAGCGCCAGATCGGCTCCTGGCAGGCGGGCACCCCTGAGGAGGGCCTGGCGCACTACGGGCAGCGTTTCGACGACCTGGTTACCGAGGTGGAGTTGATTGAGTCTCGCCTCGCCGCCCACCCGGATGACGCCGCGCAGCTGCGCCAGCGTGCGGAGGAGCTCAAGGCGTCGCTGGATGAGCAGGCCGTGATCGGCGATCTCGACGCGGTCGACGCCCGCCTGGATGCGGTGATTGCCGCCTCCGATGTCGCCGGCAAGCAGGCCAAGGAGGCCAAGGCGCAGCGCCGTGCCGACGCGATTGCGCGCAAGGAGGCGCTCGCCGCCGAGGCAGAAGAGCTGGCGGCACACTCCACCGAGTGGAAGGCTGCGGGCGACCGCATCCGCGCCATTTTGGAGGAGTGGCGCACCATCCGCGGCATCGACCACGCAACCGACGACCAGCTGTGGAAGCGCTACTCGCGCGCCCGCGATGCGTTTAACCGTCGCCGCGGCTCCCACTTCGCTGAGCTAGATCGTCACCGCGCAGCGGCCAAGCGTGCGAAAGAGGAGCTCGTGGTGCGCGCCGAGGCGCTGCAAGACTCCACCGATTGGAACGAGACCGCCCGCGCCTACCGCGACCTGATGAAGGAGTGGAAGGCCGCCGGCCGCGCCCCGCGTGAAGCCGACGACAAGTTGTGGGCGAAGTTCCGCGCAGCCCAAGACAAGTTCTTCGGGGCCCGCGACGCCGTCAACGCCGAACGCGACCGCGAATTTGCCGCAAACGCCGAGGCCAAAGACGCGCTCATCGCGCAGTACGAGCCGCTGATTGACCCGGCTAAGGGCCTCGGCGGGGCGAAGGCAAAGCTGCGCGAGCTGCAGGATAAGTGGGATGAGATTGGCTACGTACCACGCGGCAAGATCCGCGAGTACGAGGACAAGATCGGCGCGCTCGAGCAGCGTGTCGCCGAGGCGGAAGAATCGCGCTGGCGCAAGGCCGACCCGGCCGCGCAGGCGACCGCAAACCAATTCCAGGTCAAGGCTGACGACTTGAAGAAGCAGGCGGAGGCCGCCGAGGCCGCGGGCAAGGCCGACAAAGCGGCCGAGCTGCGGGAACAGGCTGCGCAGTGGCAGGAGTTCGCCGACGTGGCGACCAAGGCGGTCAACGACAACTAGTGCTCACCCCGCAACTCTTCGCGCCCCGCGCCAGTCACCGCGACGCCGACGAGCGCGCGGACGCTGTCACCGGGGCGTACGCCTTTTCCGCCACCCTGGCTATCCAGGACATCACTGGGCTGCCAACCTCGGGGGTCAGCGCGTCCCACGTGCGCACGCGTCTTGCGCCCTCGACGGAATCCGCGGCCTACCTTTTCGCGCTCACCGACGCTCACGCACCGCGCCCCGTGACCGAACTCGGCTACCCGGAGCTGTTCGAAGGGGACCTCGATCACGTTGCCGCCTGGGTCTTCGTCTCGCTGCCACTGCTCGAAGACCGCGGCGTGATCGAGGCCAACATCACCCTCGACGCGGCAATCGCGCCCCTGCCCGGCGAGCCCATTCCGCCTCAACCATGGCAGGCCGCACTCACGCTTCTCGACGCCCTGTCGTCCCACTTCGGGCGCCCTACCCGCCACATCTGGGTTCCCCACGCACCGGACGAGCACCAGCCACCGGCGCTGCAAGCATTCGGCTACACAGCCGCCTTCCGCGAAGATCAGGCAACCTTCCCCCTCGACCTCTACACCGCACTGCCGGAGGTTTCCCGTTTCCCTGCCAACAGCTTCGAAGTTGTGGAAGGCCCCGGCTTCAATTCCACGCGCCCCGGGATTCCCGGCGAGGTGGAGCAATTTGCCCACCTGTTGACTTCCGCGTCGAAAGGATACCCGCGCGGAGATTTAGCGCTTGACACCATCGAGTGGGACCTCGCACGCATCGTCGAGGCCGGGCAGCGCCTCGGCGACCGGGGCGGACACCAGCTCACCGGGCTGGCCTACGTCGACGGCCGCATCGTGGGCCTGTGCGAGCTCGTGCGCTATAGCGCCGACGATACAAAGGTCTGCGAACTGGGCCTGATTTACGTGCTCCCCGAGCACCGTGAACAGGGCCTTGCCGCAGGCATGATCCGCGCAACGCTCACGCGCGCCCACGAGGTGTGGGACGAGCTCGAGACGGTGTATTGCTCCTACCCCGCCGACTCTGCGGCGGCAAACGCGCTCCTTGCAACGCTTGGTGCCGAGCGGGTCTCGTCGACGACCGCCTGGCACAAGTGCTAACTACGATTCACTGTGCCCACTATGACCACTGTGCCCACTGTGCCCCCTGTGGCGTTCGGCGGCGCGGGCGCGGCGATCGTCGATAAGCAGCGGGTTGTCGTGGTGCGACTGCGCGTGCGCGGTGGCATCTTGCTGCGCCCTAGCCACTGCATCGGTGCCGTCGATACGCGCGCGCTGCTCGCCAACCTCTCGCAGCGCCTCATCGCGGCGCGTCACCACCGGGATGAACGCGAAGGTGGCCACCAGCACCGCAACCGCGGCAAGATACATGCCCGGGCCGTGGCCAAGCCCCTGCTCGAAGGAGGCACTAGTGCGGCGTAGCCAGATGGCGAGCAGCGAGGTAAACAGCGAGATAGTCGTGAGCATCCACGCTGGGACGGCGACGGCAAAACGGCGAGTGAGCAGCGCAAGTGTTGTCAGCACGCCGAGTCCCGCGCAGGACAGCCAAGCAAAGACGTATTCCGTCACTTTCGCCTGCGCGTCGACGGACGCCGCGGTGTGCCCGACGAATTGCCATCCGCTCACCCCGGCGGCAAAGGGCAGGCTCATTGCAATGAGGTAGACCACCACACAAGCAGCGAGCACCCAGTAACCGACGCCGACGGGGATATGGCTCCCCGCCTGCTTCTCCGCCTGCGCGGCGCGGGCGGCCGCGGCAGGAGCCCCCGCGCTTGCCCGCGTTTTGTCGGCCATGCGGTTATCTTCCGGGTGTGGTGCCTGCGCCATCGTGTCCTCCCGTGTGTGCGATCTGTACGTTTCCGCTCTACTCTAGCCCTGTGTCAGCCCGTGCTAGCAGCACGCGCCGCCGGGTGATACCGCGGGCGAGACCGGCTGACCAATTGTGGGCAGGCCCAGGCCCACGCCTACTGGCGCGGTCGTCGGCACCTCGCCTGCGGCCGAATTATCGCCGGCCTTCGTGCGTCGGTGTGCAAGCACCCCGCCATCCGCGATGAGGAAGTGCGGCTTGGAGTCGGTGATGCGCACGTGCACGACATCACCAGGCCGGATTTCGCCGTCGATGCTGCCCTCGGGTGTGAAGTGGACGAGGCGGCCGTCGCGAGCGCGCCCCGACATGCGGTGGGTGCGGTCGTTCTTGCGCCCGCCCTCTGCCTGCACGAGCAGCTCCTGCTCGGTGCCGACCAGCTTGGCGTTTTCCTCAGCGCTGATGCGCTCCTGCAGCGCGATGAGGCGCTCGAAGCGTTCCTGCACGACGTCCTTGGGCACCTGTTTTTCCATCTCCGCGGCCGGAGTCCCGGGACGCGGCGAGTACTGGAAAGTAAATGCTGAGGTAAAGCGCGCCTTTTCCACCACGTCGAGCGTGTCCTGGAAGTCTTCCTCCGTCTCCCCCGGGAAACCGACGATGATATCCGTGGTCAGCGAGGCGTGCGGTAGCTTCTCGCGCACCTCGTCCAAGATGCCGAGGAACTTCTTCGTACGGTAGGAGCGCCGCATGTCTTTGAGCACTTTGTCCGACCCGGACTGCAGCGGCATGTGCAGTTGCGGGCACACGTTCGGGGTCTCCGCCATCGCGTCGATCACGTCGGACGTAAATTCCGCAGGGTGCGGGGAGGTAAAGCGCACCCGTTCCAGGCCCTCAATCTCGCCGCAGGCGCGCAAAAGTTTGGAGAAGGCCGAACGGTCGCGAGCTAAGTCTTCGTCTACAAAGTTCACACCGTAGGCATTGACGTTTTGCCCCAGCAGCGTGATTTCCGAAACACCCTGGTCGACCAGTGCCTGCACCTCCGCCAGGATGTCGCCGGGGCGACGGTCGACTTCTTTGCCGCGCAGGCGCGGCACGATACAGAACGTGCACGTGTTGTTGCAGCCAACAGACACCGACACCCAGCCCGCGTAGGAGGACTCACGCTTCGCCGGCAGCACGGATGGAAAGACCTCAAGCGACTCGACGATCTCCACCTGCGCTTCCTCTTCCACACGCGCGCGGTCGAGCAGCGCCGGCAGCGCGGACAGGTTGTGCGTGCCAAATACCGCATCCACCCACGGAGCCTTCTCAAGCACCGTGTCCCGATCTTTCTGCGCCAAGCAGCCACCGACGGCGATCTGCATGCCCGGGTGCTGCTCCTTCGTCTTCTTCAGCTGGCCGAGCGTGCCGTAGAGGCGCTTGTCGGCGTTTTCCCGAACCGCGCAGGTGTTGAAGACCACCAGGTCTGCCTCCGCCTCCGCGTCTGCGGCAACGTAGCCGGCTTCCTCCAGCATGCCGGAAAGGCGCTCGGAGTCGTGCACGTTCATCTGGCACCCGAAGGTGCGTACCTCGTAGGTTCGCGCCGTATTGCCCGTGGTGATGTCCTTGGTATGGGAGTTGTTCTGCTGCGTCACGGCCCACAGTCTATCCCCGCGCGCATGATCCACCCAACCGCCCGCATGTGCGCACCGGACAGCGATCCAACAGGAAAAATTGCGCCAACGTTACCCACGGTTTGGGGGAAATTTACACAAACTTTCACAAGTCGGTGGCGTACATCACGTTCTTGGAGTACTTGTTATGCCTATGACACAGGAAACTGAACCCATGATCCGCATGGAGGGCGTGCAGAAGTACTTCGGAGACTTCCACGCGCTGACAGACATCAATCTGACCGTGCCGAAAGGCGAGGTCGTCGTCGTGCTTGGCCCTTCTGGCTCTGGCAAGTCCACCCTGTGTCGCACGATCAACCGCCTCGAAACCATCGAGGATGGCACGATCCACATCGACGGCAAGCTTTTGCCCGCCGAAGGCAAGGAGCTGGCAAAACTGCGCGCCGACGTCGGCATGGTGTTCCAACAGTTCAACTTGTTTCCGCACCTGACCATCCGCGACAACGTCACGCTTGGCCCGATGAAGGTACGCAAGATGAGCAAGGCGGACGCGCAGAAGCGCGCGGCGGAACTGCTCGACCGCGTCGGCATCGGCAACCAAGCTGAGAAGTACCCGGCGCAGCTTTCCGGCGGTCAGCAGCAGCGCGTCGCCATCGCGCGTGCGCTGGCAATGGAGCCGAAGGTCATGCTTTTCGACGAGCCAACCTCCGCCCTCGACCCCGAAATGGTCGGAGAAGTCCTCGATGTGATGGGCGAACTCGCCGCAACCGGTATGACGATGGTGGTGGTCACCCACGAGATGGGCTTTGCCCGCAAGGTGGCCGACCGCATCCTGTTCATGGCCGACGGCGAGATCGTTGAAGACACCGACCCGGAGTCCTTCTGCACCACCCCACAGTCCGAGCGTGCAAAAGATTTCTTGGCAAAGATTCTTTCGCCCTAACGCGACCCCCCTCCCCCTTCCCATTCCCATCAACACCCCATTTTCACTTTCCAAGGAGAACACTCATGAACCGCGCACTACGCACCCTGACCACCACCGCCGTCGCCGCGCTGGCGGCCACCACCCTGGTTGCCTGCGGCGGCTCCGAGGGCGAGGCAGGCGGCGACGGCCTGCTCGCCCAGATCGAGGCCGGCAACGTCACCCTCGGTACCAAGTACGACCAGCCGGGCCTTGGCCTGCGCGAGGCGGACGGCACGATGTCCGGCCTCGACGTCGAGGTACTGACCTACGTGGTCAACTCCATTGCGGACGAAAACGGCTGGGAGCACCCGGAAATCACCTGGCGCGAGACCCCATCTGCCCAGCGCGAAACCCTGATCCAAAACGGTGAGGTTGCCGCAATCGGCGCTACCTACACCATCAACGAGTCGCGCTCTGAGGCGGTCAGCTTCGGCGGCCCGTACCTGCTGACCCACCAGGGCCTGCTGGTACGCAAGGACGCGAACGACATCACCGGTCTCGAGGACCTCGACGGGCGCATCCTCTGCTCCGTTACCGGCTCTACCCCGGCGCAGAAGGTCAAAGACGCGCTGCCGGGCGTCCAGCTGCAGGAGTACGACACCTACTCTTCTTGCGTCGAGGCCCTGCGCAACGGCAACGTTGACGCGTTGACCACCGACGCCACCATCCTCGGCGGTTACGCCGCCCAGTCTCCCGGCGACTTCGAGGTCGTCGAGCTGGAGAAGGACGGCGAACCGTTCACCAACGAGAACTACGGCATCGGCGTGCAGAAGGACGACACCGCCGCGGTCGACGCGATCAATACGGCGCTTGAGGCGATGTACTCCGACGGTTCCTTCCAGAACTTCGTCGATGCAAACCTCGAAGGCGGTGTCGGCGTCAACGAGGCAACCCCGGGCGATCTTTCCTTCCTCGAAAGCTAGTACAAGCCCACCCACCCAGCGTGCTTGTCGACGGCGTCGATAAGCGCGCACATCTTGTAGGAGTACACCATGGACGCCTTATGGGCCGACCTCTTGCCGAAGCTCTGGCCGGCGTTTTTCACCACGATCAGGCTGACCGTCTACTCGGCGATCGGCGCGATGATCCTCGGCACGATACTGACCGCAATGCGGGTCTCGCCCGTTGGCGTACTGCGTGGCCTTGCCACCACCTACATTGAGACGGTGCGCAACACCCCGCTGACCCTGGTGGTCCTGTTCTGCTCCTTCGGGCTGTATCAAAACCTCGGGCTCACACTCGCCAGCCGGGATTCCTCGACTTTTATTGCGGACCAGAATTTCCGGCTCGCCGTGCTCGGCTTCATCCTCTACACCAGCTGTTTTGTGGCGGAATCGCTCCGTAGTGGCATCAACACCGTCCACTTCGGGCAGGCAGAAGCGGCCCGCTCCCTGGGCTTGAATTTCGGGCAGATTTTCTCCTTGATCATCTTCCCGCAAGCCATTCGCGCGGCGATCGTGCCGCTGGGCAACACCTTGATTGCGCTGACCAAGAACACGACGATTGCCTCCGTCATCGGCGTGGCAGAGGCCTCGCTGTTGATGAAGTCCACGATCGAATTCCACGCGAACGAGCTGTTTGTTATCTTCGGCGTCTTCGCCGCCGGATTCCTCATCCTCACCCTGCCGATGGGCCTTGCCCTTGGCTCGCTGTCTGACCGATTGGCGGTGAAGCGCTAATGTCTGTCCGCGCAACTGTTCTTTACGATGCTCCCGGCCCCAAGGCCATCCGGCGCAACCGGATCTACACCGTGCTCACACTCGTCGCGCTCGCGGCCGTGGCGTGGTGGGTCATTGCCACCCTCGCCGGCAACGGCCAGTTCACCGCTGCGAAGTGGACGCCCTTTATCCAGGGGAATACGTGGACGACCTACATCATCCCGGGCCTGCTTGGCACGCTCAAGGCTGCGGCGCTGTCGATCCTCTTCGCCATTGTCTTCGGCGTGATCTTCGGTCTCGGCCGTCTTGCCGAAACAAAGCTGGTGCGTTGGCTGTGCGGCATCATCATCGAGTTCTTCCGCGCAATCCCCGTGCTGATGCTCATGATCTTCCTCTACCAGTTCTTCGCGGTATTCAAGATCGTGCCGCCGAAGGGGCTCGCCTTCTGGGCCGTGGTGGTTGCGCTGACGCTCTACAACGGCGCAGTGATCGCCGAGATCCTCCGCGCAGGCATCAAGTCGTTGCCGAAAGGCCAGACGGAAGCGGCGCAGGCGCTCGGTTTGTCGCACTGGCAGACCATGTGGCAGATCCTTCTGCCCCAGTCGGTGGCGGCGATGCTCCCCGCGCTGATCTCCCAGATGGTCATCGCACTGAAGGACTCGGCGCTTGGCTACCAGATCGGCTACATCGAAGTAGTCCGCTCCGGCACCCAGGTCGCTTCGGCCAACCAGAACTACATACCTTCGCTCATCGTGGTGGGCATCATCATGATCGCGATCAACTTCCTGCTCACCCGCCTGGCGTCTCGTGTGGAGCGGCAGCTGCGTGCTGGCCGAGCCCGCCGCAACCCCTTCGCGCGTGTGCCCGAGCAGGCCGACCAAGGCCTGGATACGAAGGACAACGTGAACGTGGACTGGCACGATCCGAACTACGTACGGATCGATAACCCGGACCGTTAGTCTTCCCGGAGCTCGTCGAGCCGCGCCTCAAGGACCTCTCTACCGATGGCCAGCGCCATGCCCTCCGGGAAGCCGCGGCGCGCCATCGCGCCCACCACCCGCCGCAGGAGCTTGTTGTACTCGCCGCGGTCTGCGGGTACGCGCTTGACCTGGCGGGCTTTCTTTTGCGCGACCTCGCGCGCCGTGTGCTCCTCGTCTTCCTCACTCAGCTGCGCAAGTGCATCCGCACGATCCGCGCGGCCTACGCCCTTTTGCGCAAGCTCGCGGTCGAGCGCGCGCGAGGATTTGCCCCGCCGCTTCGCCCGCTGGCGGACCCACTCGTGGGCAAAGTTGGCGTCGTTGATCAGCCCGTTGCGTTCAAGCTCGTCGAGGACTTCCTCAATTACTTGCGGCGCAAACTCCGCACGCACCAAGCGACCGCGCAATTCTTCGCGTGAGCGGGCGCGCTGGTCGAGGAGGCCGAGGGCACGTTTACGCACCGGGGCGAGCGCCTCTTCGCGGGTGCGGTCAAAGAGCTCGCCATGACGCTCTCCGCGCTCGTAGGCGGCAAGGGCTTGTTGTAGCTTTTCCAGCTTCTCCGGGTCTGGTTGCGCCACTACTTCGCGTCCGCCGTCGCGGCCTCGTCATCGTCGAAGTCGATATTCGGCACCATGTCCACCGGATCATCGGAAAGCTCGTCATCGTCCTTCGCTTTGGCGTACGCGCCGACGCCGAGCGCACGGAAGATCTTGTCCTCGATCTCGTTGGCCAGATCTGGGTTGTCCTTGAGGAAGTTGCGGGCCTTCTCCTTGCCCTGGCCAAGCTGGTCGCCTTCGTAGGTAAACCAAGACCCGGACTTCTTCACAATGCCGTTATCCACACCCAGGTCGATGATGGAGGACTCGCGGGAGATGCCTTCGCCATACATGATGTCGAACTCCGCGATCTTGAACGGCGGGGAGACCTTGTTCTTCACCACCTTCATCTTCGTGCGGTTACCAATCGAATCCTGCCCATCCTTCAGCGTCTGGATGCGCCGCACATCGCAGCGCACGGAGGCGTAGAACTTCAGCGCCTTACCGCCCGTGGTGGTCTCCGGCGAGCCGAACATCACGCCGATCTTCTCGCGCAGCTGGTTAATAAAGATGGCGGTCGTGCCGGAGTTGTACAGCGCGCCGGTCATCTTGCGCAACGCCTGCGACATCAGGCGTGCCTGCAGGCCGACGTGGGAGTCACCCATCTCGCCCTCGATCTCCGCCTTCGGCGTCAGCGCGGCCACGGAGTCGATCACGATAATGTCGATCGCGCCGGAGCGGACCAGCATGTCTGCGATCTCGAGTGCTTGCTCGCCAGTATCAGGCTGCGACACCAAAAGGTTGTCGGTGTCCACGCCCAGCTTCTTTGCGTACTCCGGGTCGAGCGCGTGCTCGGCGTCGATAAACGCGGCGATGCCACCAGCACGCTGCGCGGAAGCAATCGCATGCAACGCGACCGTCGTCTTACCCGAAGACTCCGGGCCGTAGATCTCTACGACGCGACCCCGCGGCCACCCACCGATGCCGAGCGCCACGTCAATCGCGGTGTTGCCCGAGGAGATGGATTGGATCGGCGGGCGATTGTCATCGCCCAGGCGCATAATGGCACCCTTGCCAAAATCCTTCTCGATCATCGCCATTGCGGCATCGAGCGCATTTTGACGGTCATTGCCGCTTCCAGCAGCTTTCTTTTTCGCAGCCATATTTTTCGCTCCTTACACTTTCTTTTGAGTCTTCACCTGCGGCACGCATACCGCGTTCCCTCTATTAGACGCACCAACCTAGGTGTGCGGTTCCCTTAAGCCGCGAAGTTTCCCGGCGCTCGAAGGAACTGACGAATACACTAGATGCCCGCGCGAACACCCCCAGATCATACACGCATACATGTTCGACTGTACGCACGACTCCCCGACGTTTTCGCGCGCCTAGGTGCCCGGTCTATCCACACCGAGCCTGCGCGCTTCCGGGATGTCGAAGGCGTCGCAAAGCCGCGCCCACGCCTCTTTCGGGTCGACCCCGTTTTCGATCATCTCGGCGGCGGTTTCGCCCTCCCCCGTGAGCACTTGCGACTGAATGATCCACCCGGCCCGGTCAGGGCCAAATTCATCGTCGACTAATTGCCGAAATTCCGTCAAACGCATGCCGTCTAACCTACACGCCGCACCGCAGGCACTACCGAGCCGCTGGAAGCGGGGGTGGAGTGCAAAGATTGAACACCATTCAGTAATGTCAGTCACATGAGTACGCAACCTTCCTCCAGTGCCGCACCAAGCAAAAAGGCGGGCACCCGTTCTAGCTCTCCAGTCGACATCGCATACATCGCAGTATTCGCCGCGATCATCTGTGTGCTCGGCTTCGTCTCCATCCCGGTTGGCGCTGCCGGCGTCCCGATCGTGCTGCAAAACGCCGCTGCCATCCTCGCCGGCCTCGTACTCGGCGCGCGCCGTGGGCCTGCCGCCGTCGCGGTGTTCCTTTTGGTCGGCCTCGCCCTTCCGGTACTCGCCGGCGGGCGCACCACCGTCTATGCGCTCGGCTCGCCGACGGTGGGCTACCTCGTCGGCTACCTCATCTCGGCTACGGTTGCCGGTGCCCTCGCCTACGCAGGTCTGCGTGGTACCAAGGCAACCCGCGTCGGCATGTTCATTCTCGCCGGCTACCTCGGTCTCTTCCTGCAATACCTGTTCGGCGTGTTCGGCCTGATGTTCCGCGCCGACATGACCTTTGGCGCCGCATGGGCCGCCCAGGTGCCTTTCCTGTTGCCCGATGCCGGCAAGGTTGCGCTGATGATCGCCATCGCGCTCGCCGTCCACGCCGCCTTCCCGGACATGCGGCGTCGCTAATGCCCACCATCGAATTCCGCGGTGCCACCGTCGCCTACGACGGCCGCACTGTGCTTGCCCCGCTTGACCTCACGCTCACGGAACGGCGCATCGGCATTATTGGCTCCAACGGCTCCGGCAAATCGACCACCGTGCGCCTGATGAACGGACTGATCGAGCCTACCGAGGGCGAAGTGCTTGTCGACGCCCTCTCGCCCACCACCGACGGCAAAACCGTGCGCAAGCGCGTCGGGTTCGTCTTCTCAGACGCTGAATCGCAAATCGTGATGCCTCGCGTCGCCGACGACGTGGCCTTCTCGCTGCGCCGCTTTAAGCTGCCGCGCGCAGAAGTTCGCGCTCGCGTCGACGCGGTCCTGGAGCGCTTCGAGCTAGCAGACAAGGCCGAAAATTCGCCGCACACGCTTTCCGGCGGCGAAAAGCAACTCCTTGCGCTCGCCTCCGTACTCGTCATCGAACCCGATACCGTTATCGCCGACGAGCCAACCACGCTGCTGGATCTGCGAAACCGTCGCCGCATCATCCGCGAGTTGAATGCGCTCGAACAACAGGTCATTGTGGTCACCCACGATTTGGACATGCTGGCAGACTTTGATCGCGTCCTCTGCATTGACGACGGCTCGCTTGTCTACGACGGCGCGCCACAAGACGCCATCGCCTTTTATACCGATCTGATGGATACCAAGCCATGATCCGCGCGCTGCCCTTAGGCGTCTACGTCGACGGCGATACGCCGCTGCACCGCGCTGGCCCGACGCAGAAGTATGTGGCGCTAGTGGTGTTTATCTTGACCGTCACGCTCTTGCCTACGCAGCCTTGGCACGCGCTCGCCGCCCTCGGCGTCATCGTCGCGCTCTATGCGGTGGCCAAGATTCCGCCGAAGATCGCCGGCGAGCAAGCGCTGCCGGTCCTGCCGCTGTTGCTCTTTCTCGGCGCATTTCTGTGGTGGCAAAACGGCCTGCTGTCCGCCGCAACAACCTTTTTCTCACTGCTAGCTACCGTTGCTGCGGCGAACCTGCTCACGCTGACCACCACCGTCGAAGCGCTCCTCGATGCTCTCGACCGCAACCTCGCCCCGCTTGCGCGCTTCGGCGTACCAGTCGAGACCATCAGCTTGACCATTGCGCTGACAATCCGGCTCATTCCACTCATGCTCGCGACCGCGAACGAGGTACTCGATGCTCGGAAGGCCCGCGGCGCCGGGTTCTCGCTCACCGCGTTCGGTATCCCTTTGGTGATCCGCTCGGTGCGGCGGGCCCGCCTCATCGGCGAGGCGCTCATGGCCCGAGGTGCCGTCGACTAGCGCGGGCGCGCTCGATGTGCGAGCGCCTCGGATGACACAAGTAGCCGGGCTACATGACGAACACAGCAGCCGCAGATTGACGAAAATCTCAAGGTCTTCGTCATGGAGGTTTCGTCATCTAGGTAAGCAAACCCACCAACATGCCTCGCCTCACCGAAAATTACACGAAAAAGCGCCAGGGGAGCTCATCATCCCCTGGCGCTTGAAGCAACTCGGCTTAGCTTTCGCCGCGCAGCTCGCGCATCCGTTGAGCCACCGCGTCGTCGCTGACGCCGGTACCAGACGCATCAGCCTTGGTGGTGTCGGCAGCGTCGGCACCTTCAATCGCCGGCTTCGCGCCGGAGGAAAGCTCACCAGCCATCTCCGCGCGGATCTGCTCGAGACGGCCGTGGCCGGCCATCTGGATGCCTGCCTGCTCCACCTCTGCCATGCGGCCCTGGATGGAGTTCTGTGCGAGCTCCGCAGAGCCGAGCGCCTTGGCGTACCGACGCTCGATCTTGTCGCGCACCTGATCCAGGTTCGGGCCCTGCGCAGTAATCGAGTTCATCGACTGCATCGTCTCGGAGACCTTCTCCTGCATCTTCGCCTGCTCCAGCTGGCTCAGCAGCTTCGAACGCTGCGCAACCTGCTGCTGCAGGTGCGCCGCGTTGCGCTCCACGGCCTGCTTGGCCTGCGTCGCCTGCTGCAGAGCCTGGTCGTGCAGCTGCTTGGTCTCTTCAATGCCCTCTTCGGCCGTGACCAGCTGGGCGGCAAATGCCTCCGCGGCGTTCTCGTACTCCTGCGCCTTCTGCGCGTCATTGTTCGCGCGTGCCTTGTCCGCCAGCTGCAGCGCCTGCTTGGTGTTGGCCTGCAGCTTCTCTACCTCTTCAAGACGGCGATTGAGCTGCATCTCAATCTGGCGTTGGTTCCCAATGACTGCGGCGGCCTGCTGCGAGAGCTCCTGGTGCTGGCGCTGCGCCTCGCTGATCGCCTGCTCAATCTGCACCTTCGGATCCGCGTTCTCTTCGATCTTGTTATCGAAGAGCGCCATCAAGTAGTTCCAGAACTTTACAAATGGGTTAGCCATCGGACGTATACGGCCTTTCGTTATTGATCGATCACACTAAGTAGTCACTACTCTAGTGCGGCCTGCGCCATTATGCTTCTGCTGCTGCCGGAGAGGTGGAAGCCAATTCCTCCTGAATGGAATGTAGCGACATGTTCGCCACGACTTCCATCAACAGCTCCGCCACCGTGGTATCCAGCGCCGCGCAAATCGCGGCGAGGAGCTCAGAGGACACCTCCTTGCGGCCCCGTTCAAGCTCGGAGAGGTAGCCGGAGGACACACGCGCCTGCTTGGCCAACTCGCGCAGCGTCACGTTCTTGTCCGCGCGGTAGGCGCGAAGCGACATGCCGAGTGCTTCGCGCAACAGCGGCTCGCGTGCGGGCGCGCCCGAGTTCAATGCGTCTTCCACCGCGCCGCCGAGCGCGACCGGGCGGGTCATCGGTGCTTCATGTACAAGAGTTGTCGTTGCCATCACGAGTAATAACGGATCAGCAATCCTGTTTGTTCCCACCCATGCCAGAAAAATCATCCCTCAGGGCGCGCACGAAGGTCTGCATCGCTGCATCAACGGCCGCTGTACGGATCTCTTGCCGCGTTCCCTGCAACAACGACGCACCACCCGCTGCCACAGAAAAGGTACGCGTGGGCGTTGCCACGCCAATCCACACCTCTCCGACGGGGTGACCGTCTTGCGGGTCGGGCCCGGCCACACCAGTCAGCGACACCCCGTAGTCAGCACCGCAGACGCGGCGCGCCCCCTCAGCCATTGCGCGCGCGGTCTCCGGGCTCACCGGCCCGTGCTGGGCGAGCACGCTGTGAGGCACGCCGGCGAGCGTTTCCTTCAGCTCGGTGGCGTAAGTAACCAGCCCACCGCGCAGCACTGCGGAGGCGCCGGGCACAGTCGCCATGGTGGCCGCGGCAAGGCCTGCCGTAAGGGACTCACAGAAGGCGAGGGTGACGCCAGCGCTCGTCGCTAAGCGGACGAGCTCACGCTCCATCGTTGACCTTTTTCGCATCCACCAAGTACTGCACGCCGGTGACGACGGTGACCGCCACCGCGATGAGCATGACGATGAGCGTCGGGATGTCCATCCAGCCGGGGAGCGGGCACAGGTACATGCCGACGCCAACTGTCTGCAGCACGGTCTTGAGCTTGCCGCCCTTGGAGGCCGGTACGACCTGGCCGCGGCGGAGCATCCACATCCGCCACACGGTGATGCCGAGCTCGCGGACGATGATCACGACCGTGATCCACACCGGCAGCGGGCCCGCGATATTCAGCGTGACCAGCGCGGTAATCATCAGCGCCTTATCCGCGATGGGGTCGGCGATCTTGCCAAAATCGGTCACGATGTTGCGGGCGCGGGCGATATCCCCGTCCAGCTTGTCCGTGATCATAAGTGCCACAAACAGGCCGAAAGCCCACCACCAGTGCTGCGCGAGCACGAGCCACGCAAAGACCGGAATAAACAGGATGCGCAACGAGGTCAGCGCGTTCGGCAAGTTCCAATTGGACTGAGTGTTCACGCCAACCACCCTACCTACCAAGAGTCGGTGGCCTAGACTGCCACCCATGAAGTATTTTGCGTTTACCTACACCTACGGCCCAGACACCGAACTTGTCGACGCGACTCGGCCCGCTCACCGCGAATTTATTTCCAGCCAGCTCTCCCTCGGCCGCGTTGTCGGCTCCGGCCCCTACGCCGGCGGCAAGCAGGCCTTGATCATCCTCCAGCTACCCGATACCGCGACCGTTGCCGACGCGGAGGCGATCATGGACGAAGACCCGTACACGGTCAAAAGTGCGCTTGCTGAACGGGAAGTCCACGAGTGGAACCCGGTCAGCAACATTTTCTCAGGCGACTAACCGCCCCGTTTAGCGCTGCTTCGACTTGCCGCCGCGGGCGACGTGCAGATGATCCGTCTCGCGCGAACCAGTGGCAGTGTGGTCCCCCTTACCGGAGGTTGCCGGATCATCCACCCACTCCAGGTGGTGGCCGTGGTTGTCGACCTTGCGGCGGTTGCCGTGGTCGTCGTAATCAATGTGGTACGACGGCCCGTTGGGGTCAATACGCCCGGCCTTGATATCGGCGCGATCCTTGATCATGGAAGCAACCGCGGTCACGGCCAGCACGCCGATGATGACCAGCAGCGAGGTCACTGTGCCGATCTCCGGGACGGAAAGGCCCTCGCCGCCGTTGATGAAGGACAGGTTGTTCTCGTGCAGGGCGTGCAGGAGCAGCTTGATGCCGATAAAGCCAAGCACGACTGCGAGGCCGTACGGCAGGTACACGAGCTTGTCCAGCAGACCGTTGAGCAAGAAGTAGAGCTGGCGCAGCCCCAGCAGTGCGAATGCATTCGCGGTGAAGACCAGGAAGGACTCCTGGGTAATGCCGAAGATCGCCGGGATCGAGTCGAAGGCGAACATCACGTCGATGAAACCGATCGACAGCAGCGCGACGAACAGCGGCGTCACCGCTTTCTTGCCTACCTCAGTGCGCGAAACCAGGCGGTCGCCGTGGTAGGACTTGGTCACCGGGATGACCTTGCGCAGCGTCTTTACCACCATCATGTCGTTCGGGTCGGGGTCTTCCTGGTCGGTCGCCTCGTCGTAGACCAGCTTGATGGCCGTGTAGAGCAGGAACGCGGCGAAGATGTAGAAGACATCGGACCATGCCTCGATGATCACCGCGCCGAGCAGAATGAAAGCCAGGCGGCAGATCAGCGCGATCACGATGCCGATGAGCAGCACCTTCTGCTGGTAGGCACGCGGGATCTTAAACGAGCTCATGATGAGCGCGAACACGAAGAGGTTGTCCACCGACAGCGAGAGCTCGGTGATGTAGCCGGTGAAGAACTGCATGCCGTGCTCGGCGTCCCACAACCACCAGACAATGCCGCCGAAGATGGCGGCCATGGTCATGTAGAACGCGGCCCAACCGCCGGACTCCTTCATCGACGGCTCGTGCGCGTTGCGCACGTGCGAGAGGAAGTCAAAGGCGAAAAAGCCGAGGATCACTGCAGAGGTGATCAGCCAAATTGAAAGAGGTACGTGCATAAGTATTCCTCCGGTCAAAAGTGTCGTGAAGTGACCGGAGGTCTCCCCCACCTCTGTAAATGAGGCGGCCCAGACCGGGGCGCATGGTGCGCTGCCGTGCTGACGATCCGGGCACTTACGGGGTACTCCCCTCCAAGCGCGTCCAACTCTACACCACCGGGAGCACGAAGCGAGAAGACACCGTCCGCTGAGGTCTGTGGCGCCTACACAGCGAAAGGGTCATCGTTCGGGTCCAGGTGGAGACGAAGCTCGACCGCGTTCGCGATTTCACGAGCGACTGCCTCACCACACACATCAGCAACGAACGCCATCGCCATATCTGTTCCAGCTGAGACTCCAGATGATGTCCAACGGTCGCGATCGCGCACCCAACGGGCCGAGCGACGCCAGTCAATGTCGTGGCCGAAACTGGTGGCCCAGGTAAACGCTCGCTTATTGCTCGTAGCCGCATGACCTTCCAGGAGCCCTGCCGCGGCTAGCAGCGCCGAGCCGGTGCACACCGACATCACCACGTGAGCTTCGCTCGCCAGGATTTTTAGCTGGCTGAGGAAGCACTCGTCGCGCACCAACTCGCGGGTCCCCTTCCCTCCTGGGACGAACACTACATCGCTGCTGAGCGACGAATAGTCGCGGTCGGCCTCAAAGTGAACCCCTTGAGACGAGCGCACAGGCCGCCCATCAGGGGAAAGCAACGTAGTTTCCCAGCCAGCAACCTTTGAGAAGATCTCCAGTGGGCCGGCCACGTCGAGCAGCTCGAACCCGTCAAACAGAACCAACGAGATCCGCTTTGAGCTGCGCTGCTGCATCTAGAACGCGCCGCCAGTCGGGTTGTAGGTTGCCTGCACGGTGCGGGTCTCATCGTCGGCATCCGAGCCATCGCTTGCCGACGCCCCGTCGTCCTCCGCACCCGCCTCCTTCGGAGCCTCGGCAGGGTCGGCACCCTTGATCATCCAGATGATGGTCTCGAGCTCCTCTGGCTTGACCAGCACCTCGCGCGCCTTCGAGCCTTCGGAAGGCCCGACCACGCCGCGCGACTCCATCAGGTCCATCAGACGCCCGGCCTTGGCGAAGCCGATGCGCAGCTTACGCTGCAGCATCGACGTGGAGCCGAGCTGCGAGGTCACCACGAGCTCGACTGCTTCGAGCAGGTCGTCGAGGTCCTTGCCGATGTCGTCGTCAATGACCTTCTTCTCCGCCTGCTTGTCTTCGGTGACTCCCTCGACGTAGTCGGGTTCGTCCTGGGACTTCGCGGCGTCGACAACTGCTTGGATCTCCTCGTCGGTAACAAAGGCACCCTGGAGGCGCTGCGGCTTTCCCGCGCCCTGCGGGATGAACAGGCCATCGCCCATACCGATGAGCTTCTCGGCGCCGCCCTGATCCAGGATGACGCGTGAGTCGGTCAGCGATGAGGTAGCGAACGCCAGGCGCGAAGGCACGTTGGTCTTAATCAGACCGGTCACGACGTCGACCGACGGGCGCTGCGTAGCCAGCACGAGGTGAATACCCGCCGCGCGCGCCTTCTGCGTGATGCGGACGATGGACTCCTCGATCTCCTTCGGTGCCGTCATCATGAGGTCGGCCAACTCGTCGACAACACACACGATGAAGGGGTACGGACGCATTTCACGCTCCGAGCCTGGCGGGGCCTGGATCTCGCCGCTGCGCACCTTCCGGTTGAAATCCTTGATGTGGCGCACACGCGCCTGCTTCATGTCCAGGTACCGCTGCTCCATCTCTTCGACGAGCCACTGCAACGCGGCCGCTGCCTTCTTCGGCTGCGTGATGATCGGAGTGATCAGGTGCGGGATGCCCTCGTAAGGCGTCAGCTCGACCATCTTCGGGTCCACCAGGATCAGCCGCACGTCCTCTGGGGTCGCGCGAGTAAGCAGCGAGACCAGCATCGAGTTCACAAACGCCGACTTACCGGAACCGGTGGAACCCGCGACCAGCAGGTGCGGCATCTTCTGCACAGAGGAAGCGATGAAGTCGCCCTCGATGTCCTTGCCCAAGCCGATCAGCATCGGATCCTCGTCGCCCGCGACCTTCGGCGCATCGAGCACGTCGCGGAGCCGCACCATTTCGCGGTCACGGTTCGGTACCTCAATGCCCACTGCAGACTTGCCCGGAATTGGGGTGAGCAGGCGCACGTTGTCCGTGGCCACAGCGTAGGCCAGGTTGGACTGCAGGTTCGTAATCTTGGAGACCTTCACGCCGGGGCCGAGCTCGATTTCGTAGCGCGTCACAGTCGGCCCGCGGGAGAACCCGGTGACCTGCGCGTTGACCTTAAACTCTTCAAAGACATCAGTGATGGCTTCGATCATGCGGTCGTTGGTCTCCGTGCGCGTCTTCGGAGCCTCGCCTTCAATGAGCAAGCTTGTCGACGGCAACGTGTACTCCGTACCCCGCGCCAGCTTTCGCGCCTGCTGCGGGGCGGGGGCCGCACCGTCCGAAGCGTCGGAGGTGACTGTGGCGTCGAGTTCCGACTTCGGCGTGGAGGCAGGCACCGCGGCGGCGTCGATACCCGAGCGGGCGACGATCGCCTTGCGCACCGCATCTCGCGAGCTAGCGACCGCATCGCCTGCCGCTTCGGCCGCCTTGCCCGCTGCCTCGGCCTTACCTGCTGCAGCGGCTCCCGCGGTTGCGCCCGCGGCACCTGCCGCTGCGGCTGCGGTCCGGCCTGCACCCTTGATAGTCGCGGCTGCGGTCGTGCCCGCAGCCTCGGCGACGTCTGCGCCACGGGAAAGTACCTTCGTCTCTTCCTGCTTCTTTGGCTGTGTGCGACCGCGCGCCGGTCGCTCGAGTCGCTCAGTGTGCTCGGGCGTAGCGAAAGCCTTGGTCACCGGAGCGCCAAAGTCATCGCGCCCCTCCTCGCCCGCATCACTTGCCGGAGCGACATCGCGACCGTCAGCCGGGTAGTTATCCATTGGCGTACGGGCCTTGCGCGCGCGGCGCTTCTGCGGGCGCGCCTCACGAGGCTCGCGCTCCGGTTCGCGCTCCGGTCGGCGAAGGCGCGGACGGCGCCGTTCACGGCCCTCCGCGATATCCTCCAGGTCTTGGGAGACGTGCCCGTAGAGGTCGTCATCGTCTTCCTCGTCCCACTCCTCGTCGAGTGCGGCTTCGGGGTCGCGGGCCGAGTCAATCAGCTCCGTGAACCACGCGACGACCATATCGTAGGCCTGTCGCACAGTAATACCTGTGGTTTTTAGCGCGCCGTACACAATGATGAGCGCGAGCAACGGTACTGCGACGTAGGAAGAAAACCCGGCGGCGAGCACGCCGCCGGTATACGCACCGATGATGCCACCGGCTATGCGGCGGGTTTCCCAATCGGCGGGGTTGCCAGCAAAGACGTGCACGAGCCCGAGCATTGCCACAGCGATAATGCTCAGCCCGAGCGTCACGCGCGAGCGCACCTCGCCAGGTGCGCGCACATTGAGCATGAGCGCAATAGCGACGCCTACGAGCAGCACGGGAAGGATGAGCGCGCCCGCGCCGATCACCCAATGGGTCGCCTTAGCAATCAGCTCGCCGATGGGGCCTGCGATGTCCAACCAGACGGAGGCACCGATGACTGCGGCTAAGCCAATGAGCAACAGACCCCAGGCATCCGCATGCTCGGCAAAGGTGCCGCGATACGGACGGTGCGCGGACTGCCCATCATCTTCGTCTGCCCAGTCTGCTGCGTGGGCATCTTCTACAGCGCTGGCGGTATTGTCACCGTCCGCATAACGGCTGGCTCCGGGGTGCGCACGAGTTCGTGCGCTTCTCCTCCTGCGCTCTGGTTGCACGTGCTCCTCTTCGTCTTCAAATGGATCAAAAGTCTCGTCTGCATCATCGTCATGGTTCCGACGCCCGCTCCCGAGTTTCCGTGTGAGCGCGCCGAAGGCAGTGCCGACGCCGCGGGCTGCCGAGCCCAACGAGTGGCCGACCGCTCGCGTGGCAGAGCCAACGCGCTCGTCGGCGGTTTCCGCCGCAACCATCGACGACGTCGGTGGATGCGTGAGCGACACGGGGCCGCTACGGCGCGCGGACGACCCGCCGGATCGAGGGCGGGTTGAGCGTGGGGCGGAATTTTTGACAGACATGGCTGTAACTCTAATACCTCAAGTCACATTATTCACAGAGGCATCGCGGGGTGGTGCGAAGTTTTTCTCGCACCACCCCGCTACAGCCCGGTCGGCCTAGCCCAAGGAAATGTCGTAGCCGGCGAGCAGCTCGCCGCCGTCGACACGCACTTGCGCGGCGGTAGTGCGCCCCGTCACCCACAGCAATAGCTCGGCAGGTGCACCGAAGACGCGGACGACCCTGTCACCCTTGTGCGCGACTCCCGCCGATTCGCCAAGCGTTACCGGCGGAAGATCTTCCGGTGTAAGGATTACCGGAACCGGTGCCTTGCGCAGCGTGAGCTTGCCGTACCGGGCAGCCAGCTTGAGCAGCTTCGTCTGCGTCGCCAAGCTAAGCTCGCGGGGCTCGGCACCTGCCTGTGCGCGGCGGACATCCTCATGGTGAAGGAAGTGCTCCCCCTCGTTTGCTAGCGCAAAGAGCGCGCCGACGAGCCGATTGGGACCAGCGAGCCAGTCGGCAATCGTTTGCTCGTACGGCCTGCTTTTTGCAGCCTCCATCTCCCGGTCGAGCCTCTTGCTCAAGGCCGGCACGAACGCTCCCGCTATCCACGGCAGACGCTGCTCGCGCACGTAGAGGTGCGCAGCCAAATCGCGTGTGCGCCACCCCTCAAGCAGCGTGGGCGCGTCCGGCCCAAGTTCGCGCAACAGCGCAGCGAGCTTTTCCCGTTCACTAGAAGCAAAAGACATGCCTTTTACCCTAGCGCGAAAACATCGCGCTTAGCCGCGGGAGCTCGACAGCCGCTGCTCCAAAGAAACGAAGGGGCGGATAAGAGGCGCGAACATTGCCACAACTGGGTCGGTCGTGATGACCTTGCCTCCGGCGCCGCGGCCGAGCTCGACTGCCTGCTTGCCATCGGCGTAGCACTCCCCCAGCCCGCCCTTGAAGTTCATCGCACAGATGATCGTGTCCGGCTCGTAGTTACCCACGACGCGGACCCCCTGGACGCCGCTGTTGCGAAAATCCGGGTTCCCAAGCTTTATGGCGTCATAGCTCCTCCAGCTGGTGCCGTACCCGGGCTCGTAGGGGACCTCGGTGCCTTCCGGCAGCGGGCGGCCGCCCGTCCAGTCAGTCTCGTCTTCCGCCGCAGATGCGGCAGGGATGGCAGGGGCAGAAAGTACTGTGGCGGCGAGAAACGCCGCGGCAAATTTCCTAAGCGTTGTCATGCCACGACATTCTATACAACTGTCAGCGATACGAACACCCCTCGTAGAAAAATTCCGCCTGTGCGGAATTAGTCTGGCAGTTCGCTGGATGTGTATAGACGGAGCTAGCTCCATTTGAGCCAGCCAGTGCACTTGCTCGGGACACGCGTCGCCCCCTTGGCCACATCTCATGGCCAAGGGGGCGAAGGAAAAACAAGCGTAACGCTTAGAGCGATTCGCGAGTTGCCTCGATGTCCTCGTCGTCAACCGGGAGGTTCTCTGCGGCCATCGGGACGACGGTCGGCAGGATCACGGGCTCGCGCTTGTACTTCTGCTCGATGGAGCGCGAAAGCTTGCGGCGCAGCTGCTGCACCATGCGGTACGGGTCATTCTCGCCCTCCGCTGCAAGGTCACCCATGACGCTTTCGACAATCTCGACGACCTTCTTGTTGAAGTCGCGGTCGTCGTCGGAGAAACCAGTGGTGGACACGCGCGGCGCCTCGAGGAGCTGCCCCGTCGCGTCGTCGATCACGCAGGTGATCGAGACCACGCCGCCGGATGCCAGCGAGGAACGGTCCGCCAGCACGTCCGGATCCACGTCGCCCATCGTTACGCCGTCGACGTAAAGCTGGCCGACCTGGTACTGGCCGACCACCTTGATCTTGCCAGCCTGCATGTCGACGACCACGCCGTTCTGGGCAAGCGCAGTGTTCTCCGGGCGCACACCGGTGGAGATAGCAAGCTCCTTGTTCGCGCGCATGTGGCGCCACTCGCCGTGCACCGGCATCGCGTTGCGCGGACGCGCAGCGTTGTACAGCTGCAGCAGCTCACCGGCGTAGCCGTGACCGGAAGCGTGCACGTGTGCCTCACTGTTGGTGATCACCTTCGCACCGATCTGGGCGAGGTTATTGATCACGGCGAAGACCGCTTCCTCATTGCCCGGGATCAGCGAGGAGGACAGGATGATCGTGTCGCCGTCGCGCACCGTGATCTGGCGGTGCTCGCGACGCGACATGCGCGAGAGCGCAGCCATCGGCTCGCCCTGGGTACCGGTGGTGATGAGCACCGTCTTGTGCGGCGCCATCTTTGCGGCTTCCTCGATCGGGATGATCGTGCCCTTCGGGGCCTTCAACAGGCTCATCTTCTCCGCGATCTCCATGTTGCGCAGCATGGAGCGGCCGTTGAAGGCCACCTTGCGGTTGTTCGCCACAGCGGCGTTCACCGCCATCTGCACGCGCGCCACGTTCGACGCGAAGGAGGCGATCACCACGCGCTGCTTTGCCTGCGAAACCAGGCGCACCAGCGTCTCCTCGATGCCCGCCTCGGATGCAGAGATACCCGGGATGGTGGCGTTGGTGGAGTCGCACAGGAACAGGTCCACGCCCTCGTCGCCAAGCCGCGCCAGCGCCGGAATATCGGTGGGCTTGCCGTCGTACGGAGTCTGGTCGACCTTCACGTCGCCGGTCATCACCACGTGCCCCGCACCCGTCTTGATGGACACGCCCAGGCACTCCGGGATGGAGTGGTTGACGTGCCAGAAACGCAGGCGGAACTGGCCGAGTGTGACCTCGGAATCCTTGTTTACCTCGTGCAGCTTCGGACGCTGACGGTGCTCCTGGGTCTTCGCCGCGATCAGCGCGTTGGTAAAGCGCGAGGAGTAAATCGGGATATCCGGGCGCAGCTTCAGCAGCCACGGAATCGCGCCGATGTGATCCTCGTGGCCGTGGGTGACAACCAGGCCCTCGATCTTGTCCAGCTTGTTCTCGATCGGGCCGAAGTCCGGCAGCACGAGGTCCACGCCCGGCTCGCCCGAGTTGGGGAAGAGCACGCCGCAGTCCACGATGAGCAAACGGCCGTTGTACTCAAAGACCGTCATGTTGCGGCCGATTTCAGAAATGCCGCCCAGTGCGTAGATACGCAGGGTGTCCTTTGCAGGCTTCGGCGGGGCCGGCAGACGTTTCGTCAGATCCGCACCCTGCATGGACTTCACCGGGTTGCGACGTCCGCCGCCCGACCCGCCACGGCCGCGGCGGCGCCGGTTGCGGTTGTTTCCGCCGCGGCCACCGCCGCCATTACCGCCTCCCTGGCGCTTCGCGTTGCCGCCACCATTATTGCCGTTGTTGTTCTTGCTGTTGTTACCGCCTGCGTGACCGTTGCCGCTTCCGTTGTCGGCGTCATTGTTGGGGGTCTGCTGTGCGGGTGCCTTGAATGCGGGCTGCTGCTCAGCAGGCTCCGGCGGACCCGCTTTGCGGGTGACCTTGCGGGAGCGATTACGGGGTTCGTTCATACTTAAAGGACTCCAGCCTTTTCCATATCCTCACGGAGCACCTCGATCTGCGCGTCCGTCGCCGCGGCGACAGGCAGGCGCGGTGCCCCAACGTCAATGCCCTGCAGGCGCAGGGCTGCCTTTGCAAAAGTTGCGCCACCAAGCACGCCCTGCTGATGAGCGAGGACTGCCATGGTGTTGGCGTTGATTTCCCGCGCACGGGCGAGGTCGCCTTCCTCGAAGCTTGTGACCATCTCGCGCATCGCCCTCGGAGCCGCATGCCCCACGACCGAGATCATGCCGGTCGCACCAACGGACAGCCACGGCAGGTTCAGCGGGTCATCGCCCGAGTACCAGGCCAAGCCACTGTCTTGGATCAGCGGGGTGGCTTCCAGGAAATTCCCCTTCGCGTCCTTGACTGCCTGGATCGTGTCCAGCTTCGCCAGCTCGGCGATCGTGGCTCCCTCGATCGGGATCCCGGAGCGTCCCGGAATGTCATAGACGCAGATCGGCAGGTCGGTTGCTTCCGCGACGGCGGTGAAGTGCGCCTTCACGCCGTCTTGCGAGGGCTTGGAGTAGTACGGGGTGACCACCAGCAGTGCGTCAGCCCCGGCGTCGCGCGAGGCTTGCGCCAGCTCCACCGAGGTCTTCGTGTTGTTTGTGCCGGCGCCCGCGATCAACCTCGCCCGATCCCCGACTTCCTCCTTCACTGCCTTGAGCAGTGCAAGCTTCTCTTCCACCGTGGTGGTCGGTGACTCACCAGTGGTGCCTGCAAGGACGAGCGAATCGATGCCTTGATCAACAAGGTGGGCTGCCAACTTTCGTCCCGCGGCGCAGTCGAGTGCACCGTCAGAATCAAACGGCGTGACCATTGCGACGCAGACGGTGCCAAAAACTTCTGCACCGCGGTTAGCTTTCATAGATGTGCCCATGCCCACAAACCCTACCCCCTCGACCCGCGCTGTGGTACAACAGCACGCCCCATGTGTGGGGCAGTTGCTTGTCGACGCCCCGCCCACGCCCCGCTTATGCCACGTAGGGACTGGTGGCCATGCGCGTGCCGTCGGCAAGCGTGCTGACCAAAAAGTCGTCGAAAAGCGCAGGTGCCTGCTCTTTCAGGATGTCCAGGCACGATACCGCAAGCGAGCGAATCTCCACATCGGCATGCTCCGAGGCGCGCGCGGCGATGAAACCGCGCCAGGCGCGATAGTTGCCGGTGACCACGAAGCGCGTCTCCGTCGCGTTGGGCAAAATAGCGCGGGCTGCCTGCCGAGCCTTCTTCTTGCGCAGCAGCGCATTTGGCTCGGCCGCCATGTGCTCATCGAGTGCCGACAAGAGCTCCTCGTAGACGAAGCGTGAGTCGTCCACGGCGCTGAGGAACATCCGCTTGAGCTCCTCGTCCTGGGCGATGATGCTGGGGACGACGACCTCATTGTCCGTGCTGTGCACAAACCGTTGCGACAACTGGGAAAAGGAGAAATGCCGGTGGCGCAGCAGCTCGTTGCCTGCGGCACGCGAAAGCCCCCGGATGTAGAGGGTGGCCGTGGCGTGCTCCAAGAGCGCGTCGTGGCCCACGTCGAGAATGTGGTGCAGGTACGCCTCGTTGGCTGCCGTGTGGGGGTTGGGTCGGTCGAAAGTTTCGTAGCAGGCACGGCCCGAGAACTCGACGAGCGACTCCGCGTCCGTGGCTCCCTCCTCAGGCTGCCAATCCACCCCCTGCGGGGGTTGGAACTGCGTTGCGGCGATGAGCTGCACATCCAGGTGCGATGAAACAGCCATCTGCCTACAGCCCCAGGTAGGTGTCTAGGCCGATAGTCAGGCCGGGGTGATCGGCGACCTTGCGCACACCAGTAAGCACGCCCGGCACGAAAGAGTCGCGCCCGTAGGAGTCCTGGCGAATGGTCAGCGACTGGTCCAGGGTGCCGAAGATGACTTCCTCGTGTGCGACCATGCCCTGCATGCGCACGGCGTGCACCTTCACCCCGTCGACGTCGGCGCCGCGTGCGCCGTCGAGCTGCTGCTCGGTCGCATCCGGCATCGGTGCCATGCCCGCTTCCTTGCGGGACTCGGCAATCCCCTGCGCGGTCTTGACGGCGGTACCCGACGGCGCGTCGAGCTTGTTCGGGTGGTGCAGCTCTACGACCTCGGCAGACTCGAAGAAGGGAGCCGCCTGGCGGGCAAATGCCATAGTTAATACAGCAGAGATGGCAAAGTTCGGGGCGATGAGTACGCCAACCTCAGGGTGCTCGGCCAGCCACTCGCGGACCTGCGCGTAACGCTCGTCGTCAAAGCCAGTGGTGCCCACTACGCAGTGGATGCCGTTGGCAATGCAGAATTTCAAGCTCTCCATCACAGAGGACGGGGTGGTGAAGTCCACGATGACCTCGGCGCCGCGTTCCACGAGCACATCGAGGCTATCGCCGCGATCAACCTCGGCGACCAGCTCGAGGTCTTCTGCCTTGTTCACCCCGGCAACAACGGCGGTGCCGACCCTCCCCTTCGCACCGAGGACGCCGACGTTTAGTCTCTTCGCGGTCATAATGTGCTCCTCATCTTTCGTAGGTTTGCGGTACTTCACGCGTTGTTCGCAACTCTAGCCCGCCGGCACCTCTTACACCGCACTGGGCGTACACGTGGGCGCACGCGAGGGGACACTCGGCCCCAGCGCCATATACTTGAATGCATGACACACACGCACCACCAGGCACGCACGTTTCGTTCACTTGCCAGCATTGTCTGCGTCTGCGCCCTCGGCCTGAGCGCATGCAGCCAAGGCGAGAGCGCAAGCGATACCTCCTCCGCCGCCCCAGCTTCCTCCGAGACCAAAGAAGCAGCGACGTCCGCAACTACGACTACGGCTGAGGAAACGAGTTCGGCGGTGTCGAGCGCAACGCAGGCGTCGACAAGCGATCAGCCCCAGCGCATCGCCACCGCTTCCAACCCCTTCACAATGGAGGACGTGCGTGTCACTCAACAGCATGCGGCTGACGTGACCCTGCAGGACATTCGGGTCGGGCAGCATGAGGGTTTTGACCGAGTGGTGTTTGAATACGCGGGCACCGGCGTGCCCAGCTACCTCGCCGGCTATACCGAGACCCCGCTGCAGCAGGCCTCGGGCAACCCGGTTTCGGTACCCGGCAATGCGTATTTTGAGCTCATCGTGCAGGGCACAGCGGGCGACATGATGCGCGCCGACGAGCCAATTACCCAAAACGGATCCAAGGGGCTGAGCACCCGTACCGTGCAGGACGTCAACCTCGCCGCCATCTTCGAGGCGGATTCGCAGTTTTTCATCGGGCTTGACCGGCAGCGCGGATTCCACGTCTACACGCTGGAGAATCCGACACGGATCGTCGTCGATATCGAAGCGAACTAGCCAGCACCTCTATCTTCGCGCCGCATGCGGGCACGCGTTTTGGGTTGTACCCACGCGTGTCCGTTTTGCATTTCACAAAGCGCCAAGCGCCGCCGTCCGTTGCATGCCGCAGCGACACCCGAGTCCGGAGTTGGTAACCTGTGCCACATAATTAGTTGCGAGTGACCGCTATTGCTGCGTATCGTTCGCTATTATCTACAACTACTCACCAACAGATTTTCTCGCCGGCGACAATTCGCCGACTGTGAAAGGTAACGCACATGTTTGATCCGTACAGGCGGCCCACGGTGGCCGTGATCGGCGCGGGCCCCGCTGGTGCCACCGCCGCTGCCGAGTGCTCGTTTTCCGGTTTCGACACCACGCTCTTTGATAAGCGCAGCACCGTTGGCGGACACCTCACCGCACCGGACGCAGAACCCGTGTCGAAGCACTTCCGCTACCGCACCCCATATCTCAAGGTGACGAAGGTGGACGGCTCTGCCGCTTCCGCCGCCCGCCATCTCGCCGCTGCCGTCAACGCGGGCGGCGCGCAATTCCGCGCGAACACCACCGCGACGAAGGCGTCGTTTAACGAGGGCGAAGGACAGTGGGAAGTCACGTTCAGCGGTGCCGACGGCACTACAGGCACCGAGCGCTTCGACATTCTCATCCGCGCAACAGGTGAAGCCTCCCCGTGGATTGAGGTCCCGGGCCGGCCAAACATCGCGGCAGACGAGCTCTACCTGCACCACGGAGCCGAGGTCGTCGGCCTGCCGAACGCGCTTTTTGTCGACGGCCCCTTCCCCACCGACCGCGCGCTGAAGCGTCACCCGCTCGCTGTCTTCGAGGCACGTGGCGACTACGCACGCCGCTACGCTCGCCAGCTGGAGATCCGCGGCCCGGGTGCGCTCACCGTCAAGCGAGACAAGTGGCTTGTCCAACCCGGTGCCGTCCGCGGCATCCGCTCCAAGCTGTCCGAATTTGACCCCGCCGCGCATCAGTTCCAGCGCGCCTCCAACTACGCGGACGAGGCACGTAAGTCCGCCCGCACCCTCGCCGGCTAACGCTTACAACGCTGCTTTAAAGGAGACATCATGACTACCGTTCACCCACCCAAGAACGACGCAACGGACACCGCCGCGGCGGCCGACCCTGTTACCGACATCGCCGCCCCGCAAGCGGGCCTGCCCGAGCTGGGCCCGGACTCGATTTTGTGGAACCGCTTCGGAGATTGGCGCTCCGCTTTCGTCGCCCTGTCTGCTGGCGTGCTGCAGATCGCGCACCGCGACATCAGCCGCTCGCTGGTCCAGCAATCCAACGTGTTTGATAACGAGGTCGCTCGCCTCGTGCGCTCTGCGTTCCCGATCATCCGCGCGGTCTACGAAGGCCCCGAGGTCGGCTCGATGATCCGCGACTTCCACAAAGACATCAAGGGCACGCACCCGGACGGCTCCCGTTACCACTCGCTTAACCCCGAGGTGTACTACTGGGCGCACGCCACCTTCGCCGCGATGCCCTACCTGCTCGCGGGCAACTTCATGCCGGATATGACCCGCGCAGAAAAGGAGCAGCTCTTCCAGGAGTGCCGCACCTGGTACAGCTTCTACGGAGTCGCCGAGCCGGATGACGCGCCGAAGACCTACGACGAGTACGTCGACTACATGGACGCGATGATTGACAAACTGGGCCCCAGCGAGACCATCGACCGCTCCCGCATCATCAACGGCCTCACCCTCGACACCCCGGACCCGTCGGTACCGAAGTGGGCATGGAAGCCGGTCGCACCGTACGTGTCGAAGCTGCTGCTCTGGGTCGCTATCGGCATGATCCCGGACAAGCTGCGCGACAAGCTTGGCTGGGAGTGGACGAAGTCCGATGCCCGTCGCCTCAAGGCGCTGTCCACCGGCACACGCCTCGTCTTCTCGGTCCTGCCGCGCAAGGTTCGCATGGTGCCGATTGCCTCTCGCGCCTTCGAGAAGGCCGAAGCCGAGGGCGGATTCCACTACTAAACAATCCACTGCTCAACGCTTCTAGCGCCAGGCGCTCGCATGTCGCGGGCGCCTGGCGCTTGTGCATGTGTTCGGCGTGGCAGTGCCGGTGGCCTGTCCCCGCCCTGCGCACCAACCCCAAACGGAGCTAGCTCCATTTACACCGGCGCCGACCGGAAAACCCCAGGTCGCACCAAACCATCAACCCTAAATGGAGCTAGCTCCATTTGCACCTGCGCCGACCGGGAAGCAGCAGCGACGAAAAAGACCCGGCCGGACAGACTGTTTAAGGAACGGTGAGTCGCACCGAGGGAGCTTCGAAAGCCTGGCCGTAGAGCGACACCATTTCCATTGTGACGCCAGTCAGGGAAATCTCCTTCATCAGCATGTCGGGGATCTCCACATTCGGCACCGGGTGGCGATCCGGCACCCCCAGCTGATCAAGCACCGAGTTGATGTCGCCGCTCAAATCCACCGTCACCGGGAGGGTGCGCACATCGCGCACCGCCGGCGTCGCGGTCAGCCCTGTGGCGACCACTTTGACCGGGCCGTCGATCACTTTCGTGTCCACGTTGCCCGTGCTCAGCTGCGCTCCGCCACCGAACCCCGGGATCTTCAGCCCGAGGTTGTGTCCGACGAGACGATCGCCGGTGAGGATCAACGCGCGCTTTGGCGTGCCACCAACGTTGACATAGTCCAGCGTGGCGTGCACATTGCCCGTGATGGTGACCTTATCGGCGGTCACGGTTGCTGGTGCTGCCGCAGGTGCAAGCGGCCCAGCCGCCCGCGCACCTGCACCCGGACCCGGGGCAGGACTCGGCACCGGGCTCGTTGGGCTCGTCGGGCTCTTCGGCGTCGCCTGCGTGCTCGGGCGGGCCGGGCTCTGTGTACTCGTGGCACCGCCTGGCGGTGGAGGCACGTTGACCGAAGGCACCGGCACCTTGGGAAGCTCGGGCAGTTCAACCGGTGGCGTTGGCAGTTGTGGGAGCTGCACTGCCGGCTGCGCCACCTTGCGCTCCGATTCCTGTGCGGATACAGCCTGCGTATCGCCAAGCAGGAGACCAACGAGCGCAGTTGCCGCCGCTATCGCAACGATGGAGTTGAGCGCAGTGCCACCACCGAGGCGGGTACTACCGCCGCGCTTTTCATCGTGTGCTTCGTGGTCTGTGAACGCGTCGTCAGCAAATGGATCGTAGTCTTCTTCCTCTTCGTCCTCCTTCACGCGCCGCTTCCTCTTCGCCTTCTTCGGCGTCTCGGCAGTCTCGCCGTCCTCGCCTTCCCAGCCGAGGGCGAGCGCACCGCCAACGATGCCGAAGAGCGAGCCGACGACAAAGCCGCCAAGGTTCGAGGTCGGCAGCGCAATCACAGCCACAATGATGGCGAGCACGCCAAGATACACCGCGGTCGCTGGCTGCAGCCAGCAGCCCAGCCCGAACATGAATAACAGGACGCCGATCAGCAGCGTGGATACACCGGACACCGTGGAAATCATCACCAAGATGTCCGAGACCTCCACCGTGATGTAGGCAGGCGCGGCAATGACGAAACCGGAGATCATCATGAGCAAGCCCGGGATAAAGGGCCGGTGACGCCGCCACTGCTTGAAGCGTTGTGCCGGGCTGCGTTGCTCTGGCTCGGTGGTTTCAGCACTCGCAGTGCTTGCCGACGCCCCGTCGACAAGCGAGTCCTGCCCAGATTCCTGAAGGTTGTGCGGGTCTTTCGGATCAGAGACCGCAGGCATTCTCACTGCCCCTCTCCACGGTCACGCCCACGCCGTTGGCGGCAAGGTACTCCACGCCGATGGAGGTAGTGGTGATGTCGTCCGCGCTCAGGGTGACCTTGCTCGAGTGCAGGCCCCAGGTACCGGGGGCGGCTTTCTGGACGACCTGGTTGGCGTCGATGCCGACGTTGGCGTCGGTAAGCTGCAGCGCGCCCTTAATGTCGTTCGCACCCACCACCAGGTTGCGCACCTCCACGCTCTTGTCACCGTTGGCGCGCAGGGCGAGAGTGCCCTCGCCGACCATCGGCAGATCCGGCAAGCTCGCAGACAGGCAGAGGTTCGACGCGTAGGCGTGGCCGAACTTGAGGCGAGCGACAGGAATGGTGTTGTCCTCTTGCATCTGCTCACTGTCCACGAACAGCGCGAAGTCCTCTCCGTCAAGGTGCTCCATGCTCACCTTGAAAAAAGTGCCTGAGAGCGCGAGGTTTGCGGTCAACCCGCCTTGCGCCACAGCGACGCCGGTCGCGCCGAACGCGGCCAAGCCCGCGGTGAGCGCGACTGCGGTCTTCTTCCAGTTGATTTTCCCCATGGGGTCTACCTTTCATCAATGGGAAACCGTGAACTTTTTGTACTCCTGCTCACTCCCGTTTCGCGCACGTTAGGCCACAACGCGCCCGCAGGATAGAAGCGGGCGAAGCGTCCGAAACGACACAATCGAGTATGATTCGCCACACACTACCACGCATTGGGTGGCACGCAACAACTCTCGCGCGGACGTGTGTCATATCCATACAATCCTCGCATACGCCAGGCCCGAGCGTGGCATTTCACCGGCGCAAACACCTTTCGGAGCACATCGGATACTAAGCAGCATGGAATATTTTCGCTTCGAAAAGTGTGTGGCCTATCCCCCATAGACGCAGTGCCTGTGCTACCGTTCACATATTCACCGTGATGTCTACAAGCACATGAAAAGAGGCAACTGATGTCTACGCCAGTTTCCGCCGACAAGTCCAAGGGCGGCAAGCGCGAGATCCGCCGCTCCCCTCTCGGCCCGGATTCCCTCCTGTGGAAGTGGGGCTCGGATAACCGTATCCAGCTACTCCGCGGCTACACGGGCATCATGCAGAACATGCACCCCGCGATCGGCCAGTCCCTGCTGGATCACTCCAAGTTCTTTGAGGAGCCCTTCGCACGCCTGGAGCGTTCCACCCCGCAGATCATCATGTCTATTTATGACGACGAGGGCCTGTCCAAGCAGATCCGCGACTACCACACCACCATTAAGGGCACGCTGCGTAACGGCGAGCGCTACCACTCCATGAACCCGGAGACCTTCTGGTGGGCGCACGCCACCTTCGTCTACCGCGTCATCTACGCACAGGAGCTTTTCGGCACCCCCTTCACCCACGAGGAGAAGGACCAGATTGTCCGCGAGGGCGTGACCTGGTGGGACAAGTACGGCATGTCCGAGCGTCCGGTCATTGACAACTATGACGACCTGCTCGCTTACATGGACGAGATGGTCGAGACCGTGCTCGAGCGCAATGAGACTGTCGACTTCGCGCTGCGCACCGCACGCGAAGAGATGATCACTCCGCCCGACGGCGTGCCGCTGAAGGTGTGGAAGGTCATTTGGAAGCCGGTCATGCGCCCCGTCATCTGGCTGACCTACGGCACCCTGCCGGAGAAGGAACGCCGCATCTTGGGTCTCGAGTGGACCAAGCGCGACCAGAAGCGCTTCGACCGCATTGCCAAGCTGGTCAAGAAGGTCTTCGAGATCCTGCCCGAGGACAAGCGATACATGGAGCCGGGCCGTTCGCAGATGATCAAGCACGGCATGATCGACGGCAAGTACAAAGAGCCGCGCAACATCGCGCCCTACAACAATGGCGGGGACCCGGAGGAAGAGCTCAAGGCCGCTGACGGTATTACCGTCTCCGCACGCAAGCCCGGTGAGACAGGCACAGACGGCGACGATGGAGTAGCCGCCCGCCGCGCCGCAGGTTGCCCGTTCTAGCCCTATCCCCTTAACGCCACGCCCCAGGTTCGCACCCCGCAACCTGGGGCGTGCGCCCTTGCACACAGCACACCACTTTTGGAGAACCCCATGCCAATTCAGCGCTTGAAGGCCCAACCGCTTCCCGAGCACTTCCACGAGATGCTGCTCAATCTCACGACCAACCACGCCACCGGTTCGCTGTACAGCGGCGAGCGCCAGGAGGTGACCTCCCCCTTCGTCGATGCACCCCTCGGCTGGGTCGGCGCTGGCACCGCAGCAGACGTCGACGAGGCATTCCGCCGCGCCCGCACCGCCCAAAAGGCCTGGGCAGCGCGCGATATCGACGAGCGCGTAAAAGTCCTCTCCCGCTTTCATGACCTCGTGTACCGCAACCAGGACCTGCTTGCCGACGTCGTGCAGCTCGAAACCGGCAAAGACCGCACCGCCGCTTTCGACGAGGTCCTCGACGTCCTCAACAACGCTCGCTACTACTGCAACAAAGCTGAAGCCCTGTTGTCGGACACGAAGCAGGCCGGCGCCTTCCCGCTCATCTCTAAAACCGTCCTACAACGCGTGCCGAAGGGCATCGTTGGCCAGATCAGCCCGTGGAACTACCCGCTCGCGCTCGGCGTCTCCGACGCGGTCGCCGCGCTCATTGCCGGCAATGGCGTCGTGGCCAAGCCCGACTGGCAGACCCCGTTTTCCAACCTCATCGCGTTGCATCTCCTCATCGAGGCCGGGCTGCCCCGCGACCTGTTCCAAATCGTCACCGGCTCCGGCCGCGAAGTCGGCCACGCCATCTCTACCCAGTGCGACTACCTCATGTTCACCGGCTCTACCCAGACCGGCAAGATTCTCGGCGAGACCGTCGGTGCGCGTCTCGTGGGCTACTCCGCTGAGCTTGGCGGCAAGAACCCGATGCTCATCGCCCCTGACGCGGACGTCGAAAAGCATATCGACACCATCGCGACGGCCTGCTTCTCCAACTCGGGGCAGCTGTGCGTATCGATCGAGCGCATCTACGTACCCGACTCGATCTTCGACCGCTTCATCGACGCCTTCCGGAAAGCAACCGAATCGATCACGCTTGGCTCCGGGTTGAACTGGGACTACGAGATGGGCTCGCTGATCAACCAGGACCAGCTCGAACGCGTGCAGGCGTTTGTCGACGATGCGCTGTCCAAGGGCGCCACCCTGGTCACCGGCGGCAAGGCGCGACCGGACATCGGCCCCTACCATTTCGAGCCGACAATCCTCACCGACCTCGGCCCGGACACCGACCTGGAGGCGCAGGAAGTCTTCGGCCCAGTGGTCTACGTGCAGCGCGTGCGCGACATGGACGAGGCCGTCGAGCTGGCCAACTCGCTAGACTACGGGCTCAACGCCTCCGTCTTCGGTGCGCCCAAGACTGCGTGGGCGCTGGCCAAGCGGATCGAGTCCGGCAGCGTGACCATTAACGACGGCTACGCGTCGTCCTGGGCGGCAATCTCCACCCCGCTGGGCGGCGTGAAGCAGTCCGGTCTCGCCCGCCGTCACGGTCCTGAGGGGATCACCAAGTACACGGAGCCGAAGAACATCTCCGAACAGCGCATCATGCCGATGCGGGGGCCGGACCAGCTGCCGCGCAGGTACTACGGCAGGCTGTTGAGCACCGCACTGAACCTCGGCAAGAAGCTGCGCTTCCTCCCGTAGCGCGCAGCCTATCGCGCAGCAGAAAACGCCTCCCGCTGCGGGAGGCGTTTTCGCTTGCCGCTCAAAGGCGAGGCGCGTTAGTCCTCTACGGGGACCAGGGAGATCTTGCCGCGGTTATCAATGTCGCGGATTTCCACCTCGACCTTGTCGCCGACGTTGATCACGTCCTCGACGTTCTCCACGCGGGTGTTGCCGCCCAGGTTGGAGATGTGGATCAGCCCGTCGGTGCCAGGCAGGATGGAGACGAACGCGCCGAAGGCGACGGTCTTGACCACCGTGCCCAGGTAACGCTCGCCCACCTTCGGCATCTGCGGGTTGGCGATCGCGTTGATCTTCTCAATCGCCGCGTCCGCCGCCGAGCCCTCGGTTGCGGAAACGTAAATGGTGCCGTCATCCTCGATAGTGATGTCCGCGCCGGTCTCCTCCGTGATGGAGTTGATCATCTTGCCCTTCGGGCCAATGACCTCGCCGATCTTGTTCACGGGGACGGTCACCGTGGTGATCTTCGGCGCCAGCGGGTTCATCTCGTCCGGGCCCTCGATGACCTCGGCCATGGTCTCCAGGATGGTCTCGCGAGCCTCGTAGGCCTGGTCCAAGGCCGCAGCCAGCACGTCGGACGGGATGCCGTCCAGCTTCGTGTCCAGCTGCAGGGCGGTGATGAACTCGCTGGTACCGGCGACCTTGAAGTCCATGTCGCCGAAGGCGTCCTCGGCACCCAGGATGTCGGTCAGCGCGACGTACTCGGTCTTGCCGTCAACCTCGCCAGAAACCAGGCCCATGGCAATGCCCGCCACCGGTGCGGCCAGCGGTACACCCGCGTTGTACAGCGACAACGTGGACGCGCACACCGACCCCATCGAGGTCGACCCGTTCGAACCGAGCGCCTCAGAGACCTGGCGGATCGTGTACGGGAAGTCTTCTTTGGAAGGAATCACGGGCAGCAGCGCACGCTCTGCCAGCGCGCCGTGGCCGATCTCGCGGCGCTTCGGCGAACCCACGCGGCCGGTCTCGCCCGTGGAGTACGGCGGGAAGTTGTAGTGGTGGATGTAGCGCTTCGTGTCCTCCGGGTGCAGGGAGTCGATGTGCTGCTCCATCTTCAGCATGTCCAGGGTGGTCACGCCGAGGATCTGGGTCTCGCCACGCTCGAACAGTGCGGAGCCGTGGGCGCGCGGAATCAGCTCGACCTCAACCTCAAGGTCGCGGATGTCGTTGACCCCGCGACCGTCAATACGGAAGCCCTCCTTGAGGATCTTCTCGCGCACGATCTTCTTCTGCACCGCGTTGTAGGCAGCGCGGATCTCCTTGGCAGTGGCGGTGTACGCCTCGCCGTCGTCCTCGTCGACATCAAACTTATCCAGCAGCGAGGCCTCGATGTCTGCCATGTACGCGTTGGACGCATCCTCGCGCTCTGCCTTGGACTTGATCGTCATGATCTTGCCCAGCTTCTTGGAGGCCTTCTTCTCCACCTGCTGGTAGACCTTGTCGGAGTACGGCGGGAACAGCGTAAACTCCTTGGTCTCCTTGCCCACCTGGGCGGCCAGGTCCGCCTGCGCCTTCGCCAGCGTGCGGATGTAGGGCTTTGCAGCCTCCAGGCCCTCGGCCACGGTGGACTCAGTCGGCGCCGGGAAGCCGTCCTTGACCAGCTTGACCACGTTGACGCCCGCGCCGGCCTCGACCATCATGATGGCGACGTCTTCGCGGGTCTTCTTGCCGTCCTTGCGCTCGACCATACGGCCGGCAACCACCATCTCGAACAGGGCGCGCTCGTGCTGCGCCGCATTCGGGAAGGCCACCCACTGGCCCTGCGGGTGCTTATCGTCGGCAATCAGCGCCATGCGCACGCCACCCACCGGGCCGGAGACCGGCAGGCCAGACAGCTGCGTCGCGGCGGATGCGCCGTTGATGGCAACGACGTCGTAGTACTCGTCCGGGGCCATCGACAGCACGGTGATCACGCACTGCACCTCGTTGCGCAGGCCCTTGGCAAAGGTGGGGCGCAGCGGGCGGTCAATCAGGCGGCAGGCGAGAATCGCCTGCGTGGACGGGCGGCCCTCGCGGCGGAAGAAGGAACCGGGGATGCGGCCCGCCGCGTACATGCGCTCTTCCACGTCAACGGTCAGCGGGAAGAAGTCGAACCCTTCGCGAGGCTGGTTCGATGCGGTGGTGGTTGCCAGCATCATCGTGTCCTCGTCGAGGTACGTGGTCACCGAACCGTCGGCCTGGCGCGCCAGCTGGCCCGTCTCGAAACGGATGGTGCGGGTACCAAAGTCGCCGTTGTCCAGCGTGGCAACGGCCTCGGTCAAGCCAAACTCTTCATCGACGTGGACGTCGTACGAGTTGTTGGGGCTAAAGCTGCTCAAAAGATCCCTCTCCTTGGGTCTTGACGTGGCGGTCATCGGTGCCGCCGAGTATCGCGTTCTCTTGCAACGGCCCACATCCTACCAGCACCAGGCCACGCCGCAGCTCAGGCTCCCAGCTAAAACGCAAAACCCGCCGCCCCAAGAAGCTGGGTGCGGCGGGTCAAGGTGCGTTGTCTTAGCGACGCAGGCCGAGGCGAGCGATGAGGTCGCGGTAGCGCTCAACGTTGTTCTCGCGCAGGTACTGCAGCAGGCCACGACGGCGGCCGACCAGCAGCAGCAGACCACGACGGGAGTGGTGGTCGTGCTTGTGGTCCTTCAGGTGCTCGGTCAGGTTGTTGATGCGCTCGGTCAGCAGCGCAACCTGTGCCTCCGGGGAACCGGTGTCGGTCTCGTGGACGCCGAACTCCTTGAGGATCTCAGCCTTCTTCTCAGTGGACAGTGCCATGAGTATGCTCCTTGGGTATTTCAGTTCGCGCTCTAGGTAAAAAGTCTTCTGCTGCACCGCAACTGCCGCGAACCACAGTCGATTGGCGCAAGACCTTGGGAGATACTACACCACCGGTGTACCAAGTGCCAAAGTGGTCAGCCGCTCCATGAACGTTTCCAGGAACCGTTCCGTATCCACGCGGATCGCAACTGCGGCGTGTTTGTCCGGATCGTTCAGTCGCGTCTCGTCACCGATGGTGCGCCCGCGGGTCGCCCCCTCGGTGTCCACCTTCATGTTGATCTCGAGCGTGTCCACCAGGTCCGGCTCAAGGGCTACCGCGACGGCGAGCGGGTCGTGCAGCCCGCAGCCGCCCAAGTGCGGTGAGGTCGTTTTATACGCGTCGATGTAGTAGTTGGTTGCCGCGGCGAGGAAGTTGCCCCCGCGCGTGCCAAGCGCTTCCCATTGCGCGGTTTCTTTCACCGTCAGCAGCGTTTGCAGCGTGACGTCGAGCCCAATCATGGTGACGTCTTGCATACTGCGGAATACCAGGTCCGTGGCCTCCGGGTCCTGGTTGATATTCGCCTCCGACCAGGCAGTGACATTGCCGGGGACGGTCAACGCGCCGCCCATCATCACAATGTGCGCCTTCTTGCGGAAGTCTTCGGAGGCCTCGACCGCGGCGGCGATGGTTGTCGACGGGCCGGTGGGCACGATCACCAGGTCGTCGCCATAGGCGTTGACCGAGTCGATAAGAAACTCCACCGCTGAGGTCCCTTCCGCCCCGCGGGTGGCATCGGGGATTTCCACCTCGCCGATGCCGTTTTTCCCGTGGATGAACGCGGAGATCTCTTGCACGCTAAAGGAGTCTTTTGCCCGGGCGTGGTCTGGGCCTGCGAACACCGGCACGTCGGTGCGGCCGAACAGCTGCAGAATCGCCAAGGTGTTGCGCACGGACTGCGGCACAGTCACGTTGCCGTAGGTACACGTCACGCCAATGAGCTCGGCGTCTTCCGAGCCGAGCGCGTAGGCGAGCGCCAGTGCATCGTCGATACCGGTGTCTAAGTCCAGGATGAGCTTGCGTGACATAGGTGGCGTCCTTCCGCTTTGAGCCGCTTTGAGCGCAGTCGTGCTGTCTACGTCATGCTACTGCACGCCGAGGATCTCGCGAGTGCGTTGCACGTCGCGCGCCATATGCTCCAGCAGTTCGTCCACTGAGTTGAACTTCACCATGTCACGGACCTTATCCACGAACTCCACGCGGGCCATCCGGTCGTACAGGTCCGCGTCACGGTCCAGGATGTAGGACTCCACGCTGCGGCGCGTGTCGCCGAAGGTGGGGTTCGTGCCCACGGAAATCGCCGCCGGGTAACGCACACCAGGTTCCATATCGCCCTCGATTGGCGCGGTGTCGATGATGGTGAGCCAGCCGGCGTAGACCCCATCAGCAGGCAGCGCAGAGACGTCCTCGACGTACTGGTTAGCAGTCGGGTAGCCCAGCTCGCGCCCGCCGCGCCCCGCGCCACGCTCGATGACCGAGATCACCGAGAACGGCCGGCCCATGTAGTCGGTGGCCACGCTGATGTTGCCGGCTGTGAGCTCATCGCGGATGGCGGTGGAACAGATGCGCACGTCGCCGTCGTTAAGCAATTGCACGATCGTGACTTCGAGGCCGTAACGCTCCCCCAGCTGCGCCATCGTCTGCGCGGTGCCCGCACCGTCCTTGCCGAAGGTGAAGTTCTCGCCGACGACCACCTCGCGCGCGCCGAGCGTGCCCTGCAGCACCCCGGTGACATAGTGCTCGGCGCTGTCGCCAGCGAGCTCTTGGCGGAAGTCGATGACCAGCAGGTAGTCCACGCCCAGCGCCTCGATCTGGCGGGCGCGCTCCTCCAGGCTCAACAGCGCCAGCGGCGCGCGCTCCGGGGCAAACACCGCTACCGGGTGCGGGTCAAAAGTCATCACCACACAGGGCACGCCCTGCGCCCTCGCCTTCTCCACCGCAGTGGAGATGAGCAGCTGGTGGCCGCGGTGCACCCCATCGAAAACGCCGATGGTCACGACGCAGCCGCCGGAATCTTTCAAGTGTTCCGGAACGCTTCCAAGCCCGTGCAAAATATCCACGCGCAATAGCGTACGGCATACTTGAAAACCATGACCGATCCCCTCGCAACCTCTGGAATCGTCGTGGTGGACAAGCCTGCGGGCATGACGAGCCACGATGTCGTCGCGAAGCTGCGGCGCGCGTTTTCCACCCGCAAGGTGGGGCACGCCGGCACGCTCGACCCCATGGCCACGGGTGTCCTGGTCGTAGGCATCGAACGCGGCACGAAACTGCTCGCCCACCTGGTGGCCAACGACAAGCGCTACGCCGCAACGATCCGGCTGGGCCAGTCCACCGCCACCGATGATGCGGAGGGCGAGGTGACCGCCACCCACGACGCCTCGGCGATCACCGACGCGCAGATCGCGGCCGAGGTCGACGCGCTCACCGGCGACATCATGCAAAAACCCACCGCCGTTTCCGCAATCAAGATCGACGGTAAGCGCGCCCACGAGCTCGTCCGCGAAGGCAAGGACGTCGACATCCCGGCCCGCCCGGTCACTGTCTTCAGCTTCGATATCCTCGAGACCCGCCGCGAGGCCAGCTTCGTCGACGTCGACGTGCGCGTCCACTGCTCCTCCGGCACCTATATCCGCGCGCTCGCCCGCGACCTCGGCGCCGCACTCGGCGTCGGCGGCCATCTCACCGCGCTGCGCCGCGAGTCCGTCGGGGCCTTCACGCTTGCCGACGCCACGCCCCTGGCCACCCTCCAAGACTCCCCTGCCCTCTCGCTCAACTTGGATGAGGCGCTTCTTCGCGCCTGGCCAGTCACCGAGGTCACCGCCGAGGATTACCAAGCGCTCGCGCTCGGCAAGTGGCTTACTCCCCGCGGGCTCGACGGCGTGCACGCCGCGAAGGGCCCCGACGGACGCGTCGTCGCCCTGGTCAAGGAGCAGGGCACACGCCTGGCAACCGTGTTTGTTGCGCGCCCGGCGACGTTGAGCTAATCAGCGCGCTAGTCCACGTACACCGAGGCGATGACGTAGCCATCGCCGACCACCCAGCGCCCCTCGAACATCGGCACCGGCGTGGGCCGGGCCAAGATATAGGAGACGAAGGTGCCGTCGGGGCGCAGGCAGATGTCCGCCTCGTCGAAATCAAGGAAGCGACGCGTCATGGGGAACCAACACTTGTAGGTCGCCTCTTTGGCGCAAAACAGGAGGCGGTCGGCCCACTCGAAGCCGGCGTCCTGCAGCTCGCGCACCATCTCGTACTCCGTATCGCGCGCAATCGCCCCCAACATCCCCTCCGGCAGCGGCTCGCTCGGTTCGGCGTCCAATCCCATCGAGCGCACCCACCTCGTCGGCGCGGCGACCGCCGCTCGGAAACCGGCGGTATGCGTGAGCGAGCCGGTGTAGCCCTCCGGCCACAGCGGCATCCCCTTCTCGCCGCGCAGGATTGCCCCGGCGTTCTCGCAGCCGAGTTCTTTCAGTGCTTCGTGGGCGCACCAGCGGGCGTCGCCAAACTCGCCCTTGCGCAGATCGACGGCGCACCTGACTTGCGCTTGCTCGCTTGGCAAGAGGTCTTCGTACTTGCTCAAGTCATTGCGACCGTCGGTACGCAGGTAGACGAAACGCGCCTCGGGAGGAAATAATGCCAAGTTCTGCATCTTATGCCCCCACCTCCATCACCGGGTACGGGAATGGCACGTCACGCGGGAATCGCTCCCACTCGCGCGGGTACCCGAGGGAAACCTCGATGTGCTCAATGCCGTCGATCTCCATCACCCCGGGCAAATGCAGGTGCCCGTAAATGACGGCCTGCGCGTTGTAGCGCTTCGGCCACGAACGGGTATGCCTGGTGCCGCACCACAGCGCTATCTCTGCCCACTGCATGCGCAGCGTCGGCTCTTGCACCAGCGGCCAGTGGTTGATCAAAATGGTTGGCCCCGAAATCCGCGACAAGCGCTTCGTGGTGTACGCCAGCCGGTCCCAGCACCACGCGCGCACGTCGACGAACGAGGCGATGGCGTACTGATCAGTCATGACAATGTTCTTCTCGTGCGCCGCCTCGAGCGCTTCCTCCACCGTCATGTTCGCGCCGCGGAAAGAGTAGTCGTAGAGGGTAAACAGCGGTGCGATGGTGACGCCGCCGAACTGCGGGTACGGGTCCTCCGGCGTGATGACGCCGATCTCGCGCATCGCCTGCACCAGCGCCGTGTACTTCTCCCTGCCCTGGTAGCGGTCCGCCGAGCGGGAGAAGAGTTCGTGGTTGCCGGGTGCCCAGATCACGGTATCGAAACGTTGCTTAAACTGCTCCATCACCCGCACGATCAGGTCCAAGCGTTCCGCGACATCGCCGGCCACGATGAGCCAGTCAGAAGGATCGCGCGGCTGAATGTCGTCGATCTTCGGCCCATTGCGTTTGACTGCCGCGTGCAGGTCGCTGACAGCCCACAGCGTAGTGCTCATAGTCGGCTCCTCTCTCGCTCCTCATGCCGCTTTACGACGCCCGCGTGCTCGCCCCGGTGCGCGCCCATGCGTCACCGCGGAAACGTACCACCACGCCCACCAGACGCAGCACCACCGAGGCGAGGTGCCCGGCCCAGATGCCGGCCAACCCCCAGCCAAAGACAACAGAGAGCAGCGTGAGCGGCAAGAACGCGCCAAGTACGCTCACGATAGTCAGGTTACGCAAAAAGGCCGCGTCCGATGCCCCCAGCAGCACGCCGTCGAGGGCGAACACCACCCCGCCGACAAGGATCATCGCGATGAGCAGCCACCACGGGGTATACAGTGCGCTGAGCACCGCGTCATCGGAGGTGAATATGGCCTTGAGCGGGGCGTGGAAGAGCACGAAAATCGTCGCGAGCACGACGCCGAAGCCGACTGAGAAACGAGTGGTTTGCACGCCCACCGACCGCGCCTCTGCGACGCGCCCCTTGCCCAGGGAGGCCCCGGTGAGCGTTTGCGCTGCGATTGCCATCGAGTCGAGCACGAGCGTGAGGAAATTCCACAACTGCAGCAAGATCTGGTGCGCCGCAAGCGTCGCCACGCCGAAGCGGCCGGCCACCGCGGCAGCCGCGAGGAAGGAGATCTGGAAAGACAGCGAGCGCAAGATCAGGTCACGGCCAAGCACCAGCTGGTCGCGCATAACCGCCCACCGCGGGGCCCAGGAACCATCGTGCTTGCGGATGAGCACCGCGAGAAAAAGCGAGGCGGTAATCCCCATGCCCAACACGTTGGCCACCGCCGAACCAACGAGCCCGAAGCGCTGCACCAAAAACGGCAGCGCGATCGCCCCGGGCACCAGGCCGCACAGCGTGAGCAAGAATGGCAGGCGCGTGTTCTGGATGCCACGCATCCAGCCGTTGCCCGCCATAATGATCAGCGTCAACGGGATGGCAATGGCAGCCACGTGCATCCACCGCGCTGCCTGCGCCGCTGTCTCGTGGTCGTTGGTCAGCGCAAACGCGATCGGCTGCGCAAACAGCCAAATTATCGTGGCGAGTCCCAGACCAACGAGCAGCGCCACCCACGTCGCCTGCACACCCTCTGCGATGGCCTCGTCGCGCTTGCCGGCACCAAAGAGCCGCGAACTGCGCGCCGTGGTGCCGTACGACAAGAAGGTCAGCTGCGTCGTCACCGTCGACTGAATCGTGGTTCCGGCCGCCAACGCCGCCAGCTGCGCGGTGCCCAGCCGGCCCACCACCGCGGTATCGAGCAAGAGGTACAGCGGGTTCGCGGCCAGCACACCGAGTGCCGGCAGCGCGAGCGCCAAAATAGTACGCGCGCTGACCTCCGGTCCGCGGGTATCACTCGCATGCTGGTTTGTCCGTGTGCGCTGTCTAGACTTTTGGGTGGACTTTCGGGTGGACTCTGCTGCCACGCGCACGCTCCTTCACTTCACGTCAGATGAGGTACAACTCCAGGTAGGCACGGTGTGCCAGCCCGCCTAGCGCGCGGCGCGCTCCTCACGAGTCGGCAGCGCCGCGATCAGGTCGCGCACCACCATATCCTGCGAGCCATACGCGGTGTAGCCTGCCGCCGGTATGTGCCCGCCGCCACCGAAGCGCTGTGCGAGCTTCGACACGTCAATCACACTCGAACGCAGCGAAACAGCCCAGCGCTTCGGCCCGTTTTGCTTCAGCACCATGCCAACGTCGCAGCCCTCGAGCGCACGGGCGTAATCGATGATCGCCTCTACGGTAGTTTGGCTCATCCGCGCCAGCGACTCGGCGGGAATGGTAAACACGCTGAGTTTGAGCCCAGCCTCGCGGAAGTTCTGCAGATCGGCGAGTACCCCACCCATGATCTGCAGATCCCGCGCGCTGGCCTTATCAATCAGGTCCATGGAAATCTGGCGGGTATCCAGGCCGTAGCCCATCAACTCCCCTGCCAGACGGTGCATGCGCGGGGTGCCCCACCGGAAATTGCCCGTGTCGGTGACCAAGCCCGCATACAGGCAATAGGCCATGTCGTAGTCCAGCGTCACGTCCAGGTAGGAAAAGAGTTCCCGAATGATCGTGGTGGTGGACTCGGCATCGAGGATGAGGTTGTGCGCGCCGAAGGCCGGGTTGGTCTCGTGGTGATCGATGACCACCACGCGCGAAGGATCGGCCGCGATCTGTTCCCGCAGCAGCCCGGTGCGGTCCGCGGACGCACAGTCCACCGTGACCACGAGGCCGTCGTCCGGCAGCTCGGCGCCGTAGGTGATCTCGTCCACCCCGGGCACCGTGAGCAGGTTTTCGGGGTGCGGGTAGGTCTGCCCGATAAACACGTGCGCGTCGATACCCAGCGAACGAAGCCCCGCGGTCAGCCCACACGCCGAACCGACTGCGTCCGCGTCCGGCTTAATGTGCGCCACCACCGAAATCTTCTTCGCCGCGCGCAGCACCTTGGCGATCTGCGCGAACTGTGCTTCCGTGCCCGGGAACAGTGCCTCCATTTATGCCTCTGCTCCTGCGGAGCCCGCACGACCTGTGCCGTCCGTCTTATACGGGTTGTCCTCTCCGGCCGGTGTCGCGCCCTCGCGCAGGCGCGCGGTCTCCTCGTCGCGGGCGCGGGCGCGGTTGAGCAGCTCCTCCATCCGCGCGGAGGCCTCCGGCACAGTATCCAGCTCAAATGTCAACGTCGGCGTAAAGCGAACGGAAAGCTGGTCGCCAACGATCTTGCGCAGCTGGCCACGGGCACGATGCAGTGCCTCGGCCGCCTGCTCGTAGTTCGGCTCCTCGTCGATCTCGCGGCCGCGCACCGTGTAGTACACAGTCGCGTCGTGCAGGTCGCCGGTCACGCGAACATCGGTGACGGTGACCAGCTCCAACCTCCGGTCCTTGACCTCTCGCTCGATCGCGGAAGCAACAATCGCGTGAATCTGCTTTGCCAGACGTTGCGCGCGCGGGTTGTCAGCCATGTCATCATCTCCTTTATTCACGTCAGCGTCTCTTCAAGTTTAGACGCCTGCACTGCTTATCGACGCCACAGCGCCCCCTCCCCGGCACAGAACCGGAAAGGGGGCACCGATGAGGCGTGTATTCCGGCCTAGTCGCGCGGAACCTCGACCATCTCGTAGACCTGAATCTGGTCGTCGACCTGGATATCCGGGTACGACAGCACCATACCGCACTCGTAGCCCTTGGCCACCTCGGTGACGTCGTCCTTCTCGCGGCGCAGCGACTCGATCGTCGCGTCCGGAGTAATGACGTTGCCGTCGCGGACCAGGCGCAGCTTCGCGCCGCGCTTGACCTTGCCCTCGGTCACCATGCAGCCGGCGATGAGGCCAACGGAGGAAGCCTTGAAGATCTGGCGGATCTCCGCAGCACCCATCTCGCGCTCCTCGTAGATCGGCTTGAGCATGCCCTTGAGCGCTGCCTCCACCTGGTCGATGACCTCGTAGATCACCGAGTAGTAGCGGATATCCACGCCCTCGTTGTTGGCTTCCTCGGTTGCCTTGCCCTCAGCGCGGACGTTGAAGGCCACGATGACCGCATCGGATGCGGCAGCGAGCACCACGTTGGTCTGGGTGACCGCACCGACGCCGCGGTCGATGATGTTCACCTCGACCTCGTCGTCCACCTCGATCTTGAGCAGGGCCTCCTCCAGGGCCTCTACCGAACCGGCGTTGTCGCCCTTGAGGATGAGGTTGAGCTGGTTGGTCTCCTTGAGCGCCTGATCCAGGTTCTCCAGGGACACGCGCTTCTTGGTGCGCGCCTGCATTGCAGCACGCTGACGCGCGTCACGCTGCGCCGCAATCTGACGCGCCACGCGGTCGTCCTCGACCACGAGCAGGTTGTCGCCCGGGCCGGGAACGCCGTTGAGGCCCTGGACCTGGACCGGACGGGAGGGCCCAGCCTCTTCGACGTCGTTGCCCCACTCGTCGACCATGCGGCGCACGCGGCCAAAGTTGCCGCCCACCACGATGGAGTCGCCGACGCGCAGCGTACCGCGCTGCACAATGACGGTGGAGACCGGACCGCGGCCGCGGTCAAGGTGGGACTCGATGGCCACACCTTGGGCGTCCATGTCCGGGTTTGCCGTCAGCTCAAGTGCCGCATCTGCGGTGAGCAGGACGGCCTCCAAGAGCTCGTCGATACCCGTGCCCTGCTTAGCAGAGATATCGATGAACATCGTGTCGCCGCCGTACTCCTCCGGAATGAGGCCGTACTCGGTGAGCTGGCCGCGGATCTTGTCCGGCTGTGCCTCCGGCTTATCCACCTTGTTCACGGCAACCACGATCGGCAGGTCCGCCGCCTTGGCGTGGTTGATCGCCTCAACGGTCTGCGGCATCACGCCGTCGTCCGCAGCCACGACCAGGATGGCCAAGTCCGTGGACTTCGCACCGCGGGCACGCATGGCGGTAAACGCCTCATGGCCCGGGGTATCCAGGAAGGTGATCTTGCGCTGTTCGCCGTCGAGCTCGACCTCGGTCTGGTACGCGCCGATGCCCTGGGTAATGCCGCCGGCCTCGCCGCGGCCAACGTTGGCCTTGCGGATCGAGTCCAGAAGGCGGGTCTTACCGTGGTCGACGTGGCCCATGACGGAGACCACTGGCGGGCGCTGCTCGAGCGCCTCTTCGCCGCCTTCGTCCTCGCCAAACTGCAGGTCGAAGGATTCAAGCAGCTCGCGGTCCTCGTCCTCCGGGGAAACGATCTGCACCTCGTAGTTGATCTCAGCACCCAACAGCTGCAGCGTCTCCTCGGAGACCGACTGGGTAGCCGTGACCATCTCGCCCAGGTTGAACAGGGCCTGGACCAGGGAGGATGCATCGGTGTTGATCTTCTCCGCCAAGTCCGACAGGGTCGCGCCCTGGCGCAGGCGGACCGTCTGGCCGTCGCCGTCAGGCAGACGCACGCCACCGATCACGTTCGGCTTGTGCATCTCCTCGTACTCGGCCCTCTTCTGGCCCTTCGACTTACGACGACGCCCCGGTGCGCCACCCGGGCGACCGAATGCACCTGCGGTACCGCCGCGACGACCGCCGCGTCCACGGAAGCCGCCACCGCGCGGCGGGCCACCCGGTCCGCCACCGCGACCGCGACCACCGCCGCCTCCGCGACCGTTGCGGGAGCCGGCAGCCTTCGCTGGCATCTGCTTCGGCGAGGGCGCTGCCGCCATATCGGCGGGCGACGGACGACGACCGCCACCGGAGCGGTTACCACCCGGACGCGGCGCGCCCTGACCCTGGGACCCCTGGCCGCGGCCACGGCCGCCGCCTTGGCCCTGACCACCGCGGCCGCCGCCGGGACGCGGCGCCGGGCGCGGTGCGGAAGTGTTTGAGGAAAATGGGTTGTTCGCTACCTTCGGGCGACCACCCGGCTTTGCCTTCGGACGCGGCATCGAACCAGGCGTCGGGACGTCCTTCTTCGCGGCCTGACCCGGCTTGGGCGCAGCAGGCTTCGCGGCCTGACCCGGCTTGGGTGCAGCCGGCTTGGCTGCCTGACCCGGCTTGGGTGCAGCCGGCTTGGCTGCCTGACCCGGCTTCGGCGCAGCGGGCTTCGCCGCCTGACCCGGCTTGGGCGCAGCTGGCTTCGCCGCCTGACCAGGCTTCGGCGCTGCCGGCTTGGCTGCCTGACCAGGCTTGGACGGCGCGGGCTTCGCCCCGCCGGCAGCCGGCTTCTCGTCCTTTGTTTCCTTCGGCTCGTTTTCCGCGTTCTTCGCTTCGTAGAACGCGGTCATCTTCCGCACGACCGGCGACTCAATGGTCGACGAGGCGGTCTTGACAAACTCGCCCTGCTCTTTGAGCGTGGCGAGCAGTTCCTTACTCGTAACTCCAAGCTTCTTTGCAAGCTCGTGTACTCGTAACTTTCCGGGCACGTGTCTCCTTGTGGTTGATGCTAGGAGCGCGGTGCCCTGCTACGGGTACCGACCCCTAGACGTGGTCAATGACTTTCATCGCTGATGCTGCTTCACGGTTGTGTACTCATCAGTGTTCGGTCTTCCTTACTTGCGTTGGGTCTTTCGCCTGATCGGCGAGGTACGTGTGTACATGACCTAGGTCCACCGGAGTGGACAGACGGAAAGCGCGCGCAAAGGCACGGCGCTGCTCCGCCAGCTCGAGTGCGTCCCGCGTGGGAGTGATCCACGCTCCCCTACCCGGTAACTTCCGGGACGGGTCGGCCACAATGCGGCCGGGAACGTCCGGGTCTTGCACGAGCCGCAGCAGGCGCGTGTCTGGCAGTGTCTCGCGCGTGGCGATACAAGTGCGGGTACGGATGGGACGCTTACGCGCATCACTCATCCAGCACCTTCCTTTCGCTTCGCGGACCTCCCGGTCTTGGACTCAGCCAGCCACCCGCTTCTGCGCCGGCACGAGCGTGACACGGCACACGGGAATTAAGCCGCCTACTAGCCTACGCCAAAACCGCGCTAAAAAACATTTCCGGGTCGTGCTCAAGCCGAGCGCTGCTCACAGCGGTGTAATTTCCCGCCCTCGGCAGGCCCCGCGCGCCCTAGTCTGCAGCCGCGTCGGAGTGGATATCAATCTTCCACCCCGTCAGGCGAGCTGCGAGACGGGCATTCTGCCCTTCCTTGCCGATGGCCAGCGAGAGCTGGTAGTCCGGCACGGTCACGCGCGCAGCTTGTGCTTCCTCGTCGAGCACCTCGACCTTGATTACCTTCGACGGCGCGAGCGAGTTGCCCACGTAGGTGGCCGGGTTATCCGAGTAGTCAATAATGTCGATTTTCTCGCCGCCAAGTTCCTTCATGACATTGGACACACGAGAGCCGCGCGGGCCAATGCACGCGCCCTTCGCGTTCACGCCCTTGACGGTGGCGCGCACCGCCACCTTGGAACGGTGGCCTGCCTCGCGGGCAATGGCAATGATCTCCACGGAGCCGTCTTCCACCTCCGGGACCTCGAGCGCGAAGAGCCCGCGGACCAGTTCAGGGTGTGTGCGCGACAGGTTGACCTGCACGTTGCGCTCTCCCTTGTTCACGCCCACTACGTAGGCTTTGACGCGGTCGCCGTGGGTGAGCCGCTCGCCCGGGATCTGCTCTGCCGGCAGAAGGATCCCGTCCTGGGGGTCGGCCTCGGTGCCGAGCTGGACGATCGTCAGCCCGCGGGCCTCTGCGTTCGCGTCACGCTGCACCACGCCGGAGACGACGCGGCCTTCAAACTCGGAATACTCGGTGTAGACGCGACCGGCCTCGACCTCGCGCAGGCGACGCTTGATCGCGTCGCGCACGGCTGGGGCACCGATGCGGGAGAAGTTGACCGGCGTTGCGTCGTACTCGGAGAGCACCTCGCCCTCCGCGTCGACCTCGCTGACCATGACGTGTACATCGCCGGTATCGGGGTCGATGTCTACGCGCGACTTGGTGTTTTCGCCCGGGTCCACCTCGCGGTAGTCCAGGTATGCAAACAACAGCGCGCTCGCGATCGTGGTCAGCAGGTCGTCGACGTCGATGCCCTGCTTGTCCTCAATCACTTTGAGCGCGTTCAAGTCAATATTCACTTGTCTTCCTCCCAGGTAAGCCTTCGCGCAGGCCTACGCGTCTACTACTTCTTCGAACGGTGCGTCGACCAGCTCCTGCTCGGCCGCCGGCGGCGCTTTGAATTCAATTTCTACCACTGCCTTGGGCATTTCGGAAACCAGCCGGGCGTCTACTGCGGGCGTTTTGGCCCCGCGCTCGATCAGCGCCACCCTGGTCTCCGTCTCGTCGAGCGCCCCTATGCGCCACAGCTCCTTCTTCCCATCGGCGTCGATGAGCGCTACGGCGCGGCCGCGGTTGCGCCGCCAGTGGCGCGGCTCGGTCAGCGGCATGTCCACGCCTGGGGTCGTGACCTCCAGGGTGTAGCCGGCGCCGAAGTTGAGGTCGCCTGCGTCCTCGTGGGCGTCGAAAAGCTCGCTGAGCTCGTTGGACACCTCCTCCAGCTCGTCCAGCGTCGGGGGCGTGTCACCGTCGAGCGCGATGACCACCTGCGATTTCTTGCCGGCGCGCACCGCGCGGATCTGCTCAACGTCCAACTCGTGGTTGCGGGCAATCGGCGCGACCAGCGCGCCCAGCTGCTCAGGTGTAGGAAAAGCCATGCCCACCACCCTATCGTGTACGGTTTTCCGCGTGAAGAAACTCCTCGCCGTCACGATGCTGACCTTGCCCCTTGCCGCCTGCGATGCACTCGACGTCATCGGCCCGCGCCCAAACGCCGAGCTCATCGCACTCGGGCAGCAGGCCTTCGCCGATGGGCAAGTGCTTGACGACGCCACGTTGGCCCACACCCGCCACACCCAAGCAACCCAACTCTTCGACGAGGCCGAACGCCTCTGTGGCACCACCGAATCCGGTGAGCTCCCCACCACCTGCGAATTTGAGCGCGGCCCCGGCGAGACCACCGGCAACGCGGACCCGGCAGCCGCGGCACACCTGGCCACCGCAGCACTCCTCGACGCCGCGGCAGACGCCCCCGAAGAGTCCGTCACGCTGCTGGTCGCGCAGGCCATCGACCTGCGCGCCGGACAGGCCGCAGAGCAGGCAGATGTGCCCGCCGGCGAGGCGCTCGACAACGAAGAAGACCTCGACGCCGCCCGTGCCATGCTGCGCGAGGAATACGCCGCCCAATTCGGCTTCGGCATGGCCACCGCGTATGCCGACGACGCCACCGATGCTCGCCTCGATGAGCTGCGCGAGGCCTCCGACGCTCGCGCGCTCCCCCTGGTCTCCGCGCTAGAGCCCACCGGCGACGTCCCCGAGGCCGCCCCCGGCTACGCCTTCGAAGGCGTGCCCTCCCCGAGTGACGCGGCCTCGGCCGGAGCCTACGCGCAGGCCCAGCAGCAGGCGCTGGTCGACCAGTGGCGCGCCGCCGCCGCCCACGCACAGTCGGATGCCTTCCGACGCCTCGCCGTGGAACTCGCGGCGAACGCGCAGCGCGTTTAGTTTGCGAGCTGCGCCGCGACGAGCTCGCGCACCTTCGCGACGATCTCGTCTGCCGGCACCTCGAGCGTTTCTCCACCGCGGATGCGCAGCTCCACGTTGCCGTCGGCGAATGCGCGGCCCAGGATCACGATGAACGGCATGCCAAGCAGCTCGGCATCCTTGAACTTCACGCCTGGGGACACCTTCGGGCGGTCGTCGAAAAGCACTTCGAGCCCTGCGTCCGAGAGCTCGGCGGCGATGCGGTCGCCGGCCTCGAGCGCTGCGGCGTCCTTGTTGGCCACCGCCACGTGCACCTGGTACGGCGCGATCGCGACTGGCCAGACCAGGCCCTTCTCGTCGTGGCGCTGCTCGGCAACGACCGCCATCATGCGGGAGACACCGATGCCGTAGGAACCCATGGTCGGCACGGCGCGCTTGCCGTTTTCGTCGAGGATCTGCACGTCCATCGCCTCGGTGTACTTGCGGCCGAGCTGGAAGATGTGGCCCAGCTCGATGCCGCGCGCCAGCTGCACGGTGCCGTTGCCCTCCGGTGCCGGATCGCCCTCGCGGACCTCGGCGGCCTCGATGAACTCGTCGACGGTGAAGTCGCGGCCGGCGACTACACCAACCACGTGCTTCTGCGGCGCGTCCGCGCCGGTAATCCAGCTCGAGCCCTCGACCACGCGCGGGTCTGCGAGCACGCGCACGCCGTTGGCGTTCAGGGCGCGGGGGCCGACGTAGCCCTTGACCAAAAAGTCGGTGTTCTTGAAGTCCTCGTCGCTGGCCAGCTCGAAGGTCGCAGGCTCCAGGGAAGCCTCGAGGCGCTTCTCGTCCAGCTCGCGGTTACCCGGGATGAGCACACCGGTCAGCTGCGGGCCAACCTTGTTGCCGTCCTCGTCGACCGCGCGCGGATCGTCCACCTTGATCATCATGCACTTGAGCGTGTCGGCGGCCTCGACTGCGCGACCGTCGATCGTCACCCCAGCGTCGTTGGCCCACGTGACCAGCGCCTCGATCGTCTCCGACGCCGGCGTATCGTGCTCCTGCGCCTCCGGCTGGCCCTCGATAGGGGTAGGTGCCGGCGGAACCGTCACCACGGCCTCCACGTTCGCCGCGTAGTCGCCCGCCGAGGAGACAACGAAGGTGTCCTCGCCGTTTTCGCTGTAGGCCAGGAACTCCTCCGATGCCGAGCCGCCCATCGCGCCCGAGGTCGCCTTACAGATCTCGTATCGGATGCCCACGCGACCGAAGATGCGCTGGTAGGTCTCGCGGTGCTTCGCATAGGACTCGTCGAGCCCCTCGTCCGACATGTCGAAGGAGTAGCTGTCCTTCATCACGAACTCGCGGCCGCGCAGAATACCCGCGCGCGGACGCGCCTCGTCGCGGTACTTCGTCTGGATCTGGTACAGCGTGACCGGGAAGTCCTTGTAGCTGGAGTACAAGTCCTTGACCGTCTGGGTGAACATCTCCTCGTGCGTGGGCCCGAGCAGCATGTCCGCGCCCTTGCGGTCCTTGAGACGGAAAAGGTCGTCGCCGTATTCGTCCCAGCGATTCGTCGCCTCGTAAGGCTCCTTGGGCAGCAGCGCCGGGAAGAGCAGCTCCTGGCCGCCCATCGCGTCCATCTCCTCGCGCACCACGCCCTCAATCTTGCGCATCGTGCGCAGCCCCAGCGGCAGCCACGAGTACACGCCCGGCGCGGCACGGCGGATGTAGCCGGCCCGCACCAAAAGCTTGTGGCTGGGGACTTCGGCGTCGGCGGGGTCTTCGCGCAGGGTGCGCAGGAACAGCTGAGAAAGGCGTGTAATCATGGCGCTTATCCTAGCGCTAAGGTTGGGGGCCATGCTTATTGTCCTCCCACCTTCTGAGACCAAAGCGCCCGGCGGCCAGGACGCGCCGATGCGCGTGTCCTTCCCCTCGCTCGACCCGATCCGCACCGCACTCATGCAGGACCTGGCATCACTTCCGGTCGAGGAGATGATGACCCAGCTGAAGGTCCCCGCGTCCAAGCGCGCCGAAGCCGAGGAAAACCTACGCCTCGCCGAAGCCCCGGTCATGCCCGCCATCTTCCGCTACACCGGCGTGCTTTTCGACGCCCTGTCAGCCCCCACCCTCCCCGCACACTCCCTCGAGCGCCTCGCAATCGGCTCCGCGCTCTTCGGCGTCGTGCGCGCCGGCGATCTGATCCCGCGCTACCGGCTCTCGGGCGGGGCGCGCCTCGGCGGTGCCACGCTGAAATCGCGCTGGGGCACCGCAATCACCGACGCCCTCGCCGACTTCCCCTTCGTCGTCGACCTGCGCTCCGGCACGTATCAGAAACTCGGCCCCGTCCCCGGCGCGGCCACTGTGCGCGTCGAGTCCGTGCAGCCGGACGGCTCGCGCAAGGTGGTCAGCCATTTCAACAAGCAGTACAAGGGTGAGCTCGCCAGGGCCCTTTCGCTTCACGACGCCACCATCACCTCCCCCGACGACATCGCCCACGTAGCCACCGCCGCCGGCATGACCGCGGAAGTGCGCGGCTCCCAGGTCACGCTGGTCGTGTGAGGGATATTTCCGCGAAGTCGAGCATGCGGGTGACGGTGGTGAGGAACCCGTGGGCGTCGTCAAGCAGCTGCTCCGGCGACACCCGCACCACGACATAGCCGGCGTTCTGGAGGCGCTTCTCGCGCTCGCGCTCCTCGCGGATCGCCGTGTCGGTCGGTGCGAAGGTGGTGCCGTCATATTTTTGCGCGCCGTCGATCTCGACGATGAGGCGGCCGCGCAGCAGGTCAGCCACGTACAGGTGAGGCGGGATGGTGATGCGCGCGTTGACCTGCCAGCTGCTAATGCCCGCCTGCAGCAGGAGCGCGCGGGCGTATGACTCGTAGGGCGACAGCGAGTTGTCCACCGCGTGCGCGATGACGCGGCGCAGGGTCGCGATATTGCGGATGCGGCCCAGACGGGCGGCCGCTTCCTCGATCCGGTGGCGCGGCATCCCCTCGCGAAGCAGCCAATCCATCGCGACGAGCCCCTCCGCGAAGCCGTGACGCAGCGCGATATCAAACACGGTGGTCAGCGCGTCGGTCGTGCGCAGCCGGTCGAAGTGCTGCGTGATTGCGTCGCCCGGCGACCTATCCCGGTAGACCACACCCGGCGGCCACTGCTTCCGCGACGGTGCCTTGCCCCGCTGCGCCACCAGCTCCACCGGCTCGCGCGTCGTCGCAATCACCCAAATCCCGAGGATCCGAGCCGCAGACCGGCCCGACAGCACCGCCTTCGGCATCGTACAACCGACTGCGTAGGCCGCTAGCCAACGCTTCTCGTGGTATCGCAGTTGTTTCCATTCCGTCACGCTGATGAAAAACCGCGTCGAGACCCTGCGGTACGCCGCCGGTCTTTTACGATGCGCGAGCCTGTCTTCCTGCTTTCTACTGTCCATGAGCTTGTTTGCCAGCTCCTGCTTCCTTGTCGAATTCATACTGTTCTTTCTATTACATATTGGTTGTTTCGTCTAGTGATTCGTCTGCGTTTCTCCCCAGGCTGGCCTCAAGGTTGGCCGGACGCAGCCAAATGGAGCTAGCTCCGTTTAGCAATACCGCCAACCAACGACCAGGCGTTTTCCACCCGCCCGCAGTCCAAATGGAGCTAGCTCCGTATAGCAGTTTCGGCGACCCGCGACCAGGGGTTTTCCACCCGCCCGCGGTCCAAACGGAGCTAGCTCCATCTAGAGACCCCGCCAACCCATCCCTGCTACCCTCAGACCATGCAATCCCGCCAGTATTACGCCGCCACGGTCTTCGTCTACCTCGCCGCACTGGCGTACGTGCTGCTGCGGTGGGACTCCATCCCGGATCCGATCCCGGTGCACTTCGACGCCACAGGCAACCCCGACCGGTACACGCCAAAGACGTTTTTCGGCGCGACCGCCTTAATCTGGATCGGCGCGGTCGTCTCCGTCGCAGTCGCCCTCTGCGTGCCGCCGCGTTCCCTGGTCCGCCGGACCGCGGATGTGCCACACACCTCCCCGATCCCGTTTTCCGAGGCCAACGCAAAACGTGCCGAACTACTCACCGATAAGACAGGCACCTTCGTCGCCCAAATCATCCTCGGTATGGCGGTGTGTACGTGCCTGAGCACACTCTCGTCGACCAACCTCGCCCCGTCTGGATGGCTGATGCCTACGGTCTGGATCGTATTCACTATCGGCGTCGTGGTGCTCGCCGTCGCGTTGACCCTCAACACCAGCAAGCAGGTCCAGGCACTCCCGACAGACGAGGACGAACAAACCCGCAACGAGCACTTCCGCTACGCCGCCGGCATGGGCGTCTACAGCGAGCCGCAGGACCCGGCACCGATCGCAGTATTCCTATCCAACCCCAGCAAGCTGCAGATCAACACGGCGCACGAGCACGCTCGCCGCTACCTGTGGCGGATGGGCATCGCGCTTGCGGCGTCCCTTGCAGCCTGCGTCGTCTTCGCCGCCGTCATGTAAGCGAGACCGATATGCGCCCCTTCCGACTTCTCGCCACCATCCTCGCCGCCGCGACCCTTGCCGCCTGCCAGAGCCAGCCGACAGTGGCCAAGATCGTCGACGGTGACACCCTCGACGTCGACCGCGACGGGGAGACCGTCCGCGTCCGGCTTCTCAACATCGACACTCCTGAGAAGGGCGAGTGCCTCTACCAGGAGGCCACGGATCGGCTCATCGAGCTCGCCCCACCCGGCACGCGCGTACGCCTCGAACACGACCAGGAGCGCAAGGACCGCTACGGCCGCGAGCTCGCCGCCGTCTTCGCGGGCGACGTATTCGTCAACGAGCAACTCGCCGCAGACGGCCTTGCCCGCGCGGTGACCTACGAGCCGAACCACGCCTATACCACCCGCATGGAGGCCGCCCAGGCCAGCGCCCGCGCTTCCCACCTGGGCATTCACGCCGTGCCGACCGAGTGCCTGCTGCCCACCGACACCGCCCGCCGCGCCCTCGAGCTGCACGCAGAGGATCCGCGCCACCGTGCCTTCTACCGCGATGTCATGCGCGACGCCGTCACCGCCACCACCAACTTCACTTACAAGGACCAGGCCCTGGAGTTCATCGACGCCCTAGACTAGGGCCATGGAGCAATTGCTTATCGACGCCCACCAGATCCTCGAGCGCGCCAACCACATCGAAGTCTTCACCGGTGCCGGTATGAGCGCGGATAGCGGTATCGCCACGTACCGGGATGCGGTGACTGGAGTGTGGGAGCAGGTAGATCCGGTGGCGATGGCGTCGATAAGCGCATGGCACGATGACCCGGACACGATGTACGCCTGGTACCTCTGGCGAGCACAACTCGCGCAGCGCGCCGAGCCGAACGCCGGACACCGGGCGATCGCGGCGGCGCGGGGGATGACGGTGACGACGCAGAACATCGATAGCCTGCACGAACGGGCTGGCAGCGAGGACGTGGTGCACCTGCACGGCTCGCTGTTCGCCTTCCGCTGCACCGACTGCGACACCCCGTGCGAGGAGCCAATCGCGCTGCCGGAGGAACCCGTCGAGGCGATTGCGCCGCCACACTGTCCTGTGTGCGGAGGGCTCGTGCGCCCGGGCGTGGTCTGGTTCGGTGAGGCGCTGCCGCAGGACGAGTGGGCCGAGGCGGAACGGCGCATGAAGACCGCGGACGCGCTGCTCATCGTCGGGACATCTGGCGTGGTCTACCCGGCCGCGGGGCTGCCGCTGATGGCGCACGCACGCGAGATCCCGATCGTGGAGGTCACCCCGCAGCCGACGGAGCTGTCGCACCTGGCCAGCGTGGTCGTGCCGGCAACGGCGGCGGAGGCGCTGCCGCGGATCCTGCAGGGGCGGATTAGTAGTGGTACCGAGCTTGCAGAATAATAAGCGTGTCACCTTCGACGACGTAGACCAATCGATGTTCTTCTGTGATGCGCCGTGACCATGCCCCGGAAATACCGTATTTCAGCGGCTCCGGCTTACCAATACCCTCGAATGGATCACGCAACGTGTCCTTGAGCAGTTGGTTCACCCGTTTCAGGATCTTCCGATCCTTCTGCTGCCAGTAGAGATATTCCTCCCACGCTCTCGGCGTCCACGCGAGCTGCATTTACGCATCCAGGTCGATGTCATGCACTACCGCTTGTCCACTACGCGCCTGTTCGTACGATTCCAAAAGGCGACGCGCGTTCTCAGGAGATCGGAAAAGATACGCAGTCTCTGCCCAGGACGAGTAATCTTCCGCAGACATCAGCACTGCGTTACCGCCACGGGAAACAATCTCGACTGCGTCCCGGTCTTGGTTGACCTTCTCGATGAGCGGGAACAAGGTTCGGCGCGCTTCCGAAGCACTGATAGACATTTGCCACCTCCAGATAGTTGTACCGCTTTACGGTACCAGAATCCGCCCTACCGCGCCCGCAGCACCGTAAACGTCGCGTCGCGGGCGACCTGTTCCACCTCGCCGAAGCGCCGCTCCACCTCGCCGCGGTAGCGCAGGTGCGAGTTGTGCACCACATACAGCGCGCCGCCGGGGGCGAGCAGGCGCTGTGCTGCATCGAGGAGGTGCTGAACCAATGTGGCGTCAATGGTGGTGCCATCGTGGAAGGGCGGGTTGAGCGCAATCGAGTCGAAGCTGGCGTCCGGAAGCTGTGAGCCGGCGTCGTCCCAGGTGGTGGGTAGGCCGATGGCGCGGGCGGATAAGACGGCGTCGGCATCCGAGTCCGTGGCGACCACGCCAGCAATCCCGCGGCTGACCGAGCCGTTGCCGCAGCCAAGATCCAGAAGTCGGCCAGGTGCATCCGGCAGGCAGGAGCGCAGCAGCTCGCCGCCGCGGTCCGGTTTCGCGCCGGAGAACACGCCACCGACAGCGACCAGCCCGCTCGACGCCACAGGCTCGTAAGCAACTTCGCGCGGCCCGGCGGCGACCAGGCAGCGGAACTTACCGCGCCCGCGGGAGCCGTGCACCGTATCGAAGGAGTCGGCGAGCACCGCGTTCATGCCGCGCGAGAGGTGCTTGTTGTTCGCCCCGAGCAAGAGACGAGCGCTGGCAAAACCCGCCCCGGCGATGCTGCGCGCGAGGTAGTCCAGGCGGGCCAGGGACTTCGGCATCTCGCCGAGCCCGACTACCGCCCCAGCACTAGCACCGGCCCCAGCACCGGCGAGATACTCGTCCAGGCGCCTATCCCCCGCGATCTCCGCGCCGAGTGCCGCTGCGTCCTGACTGCGCGCGTAGTCGGGATCGAGAAACAGCACGCGCGGTCCCGTCTGCACGGCCTTTCGCGTCAGGTCCAGGGTCGGGTCGTGGCAGACGAGCAGTGTGTCCGGCACCCCATCGGCAAGAGCGGTGTCCCAGATCAGGCTATCGAGTGTCCGCAAGGCCGGCGACCTCCCCGAAGACGTAGACAGCCGGCGAGGCGATGGCCTCGGCCTCCATGGCGTCGGCCAGCGTCGCCGCCGTCGCGCGCACCACGCGCTGCGAGGCGGTCTCGCCTTCCTGCACCGCCACCGCTGGCGTCTCCGGGTCCAGCCCCGCACCGACGAGGGTGTCTGCGATCGCGCGGACGTTGCGCACGCCCATGATCACGCAGATCGTTCCGCCGACGCGCGCGAGCGCCTCCCAATCCACCAGCGACTTCGGGTGCGACGGCGCCAGGTGCCCGGAGACCACCGTGAAAGCGTGGGTGAGACCACGCTGGGTCACAGGCACGCCCGCCGCGGCCGGCACGGAGATCGCGCTGGTTACCCCGGGCACAACCGTCACCGGCACGCCCGCGGCAGTACACGCCTGCAACTCCTCGAACCCGCGGCCGAAGACGTAGGGGTCGCCGCCTTTCAGCCGCACGACGTGCCTTCCGGCGAGCGCGTGCTCCACCAGCAGTTCATTGGTGCGCGTTTGGGCGACCTGTTTGCCGTAGGGCAGCTTCGCGACGTCGATAAGCACCTTGCCCGAGACATCGAGGAACTCCTCTAACTGGCTGGCGGGGCCGAGGTGGTCGGTGAGGATCACGTCGGCGGCCTCGAGCGCGCGCAGGCCGCGGATGGTAAGCAGGTCCCATTCGCCTGGGCCCCCTCCGACGAGTGTGACTTTGCCGATGCTCATGGCCCCCTAGTCTAGGCTGGCCCCATGGAACAGCCCACGCTTGCCCACACGTTCGCCGACGCGCTACCGGACATGGCGGTGCCCGTCCCCGGAACCGACCTGCCCGATGCGGAGCTAATCGTCCTCAACGAGGCTCACGCGCGCGAGCTCGGCCTCGATCCCGATTGGCTGCGCAGCGACGAGGGCGTCGCGTGGCTCGCAGGCTCCGCGGGCGGGCACGCCACCGCGTACTCAGGCCATCAGTTCGGCCAGTTCGTGCCAGTGCTTGGCGACGGTCGCGCGATGCTCCTCGGCGACATCAACGGGCGCGAGATACAGCTCAAGGGCTCCGGGCTCACCCCGTTTTCCCGCCCCGGCTCCGACGGACTCGGCGCGATCGGCCCCATGCTCCGCGAGTACCTCGTCAGCGAATTCATGCACGCCATCGGCATACCAACCACACGCGCGCTCGCGGTGATACGCACTGGAGAGAAGGTCATCCGCCAACAAGGCCAGGTGCCTGCGGGCATTGTGGTGCGCACGGCCTCCTCGCACCTGCGCGTCGGCTCGCTGCAGTACGCGGCGCAAAAGTCGCGGGAGCTCGTCGCCGACGTGGTCACGCTCGCAGGCTTCGACGGGCCAGCGGCACTCTTGGACACCGTGATCGACCGGCAGATCGACCTAGTCAACCGGTGGATGCGCGTCGGCTTCGTCCACGGCGTGATGAACACCGACAACGCGGCGCTGTCCGGCGAGACCATCGACTACGGGCCGTGTGCCTTTACCCAGCGCTTCGACGGGGCGGCGTTGTTCTCCTCCATCGACGCCCAGGGCCGTTACGCCTTTGGCAATCAGCCGGGCATCGTGGCCTGGAACATGGTGCGGCTTGCCGAGACGCTGCTGCCCGAGCTGGGACAGGAAAAGGCACAAGAACTGCTGTCCACGCTGCAGTCGCGGTGGGATGCGGCGTGGCAGCGCTACGTCGGTGGGCATGCGGAAGGGCTCATCCTGGCCGAGGACATCACCACCTACAACCGGGAACACGGAATAGTTTTTGGCGGAGTCACCGCATTTGAGTATGGCGACGCCCCCGATGGCTCCCCCTACCCTGGCCCCATCTACATTCCGCGCAACCACATGCTGCAAGACGCGATCACCAAAGCCGAGCGCGACGGCGACGTCGCCCCCTACCTTGCGTTGCTCAATGCGGTCACGCACCCCTACGACGAGGACGCGGGCGAGGAATGGATGGCGCAACCGGAAAAGCCGGGGCCGTTTACGACCTTCTGCGGTACGTAATCGACCCCGGCTAGCGGGTAGCTGGTGTGTTTTAGCGCTCCAGCTTCAGCGTCTTCTGGGTCCAGGCCCACTGCTCGTCGTAGGCTTGCTTGTTATCCTTCAGCGACTTGCCGTAGGTGGGGAACATCTCGTGGAGCTGCTCGCGCCACTCGATCATGCGCTCGCCGAAGCAACGCTCAAGCAGCTCGAGCATCGCGGACGGGGTGATCGACGCGCCCGGAGACGCACCGAGGATACCGGCGATGGAGCCGGACTGGTCGTTGACCAGGGCGGTGCCGAACTCGAGGGTGCCGAACGTCGGTGCCGGGGCGGGCTTGATCACCTGCACGCGCTGGCCTGCGACGACGACCTCCCAGTCCTTCGGGTCTGCCTCCGGGTAGTACTCCTTGAGGACTTCCATCTTGCCGTCGAAGTCGCGGAAGACCTCCTCGACCAGGTACTTGACCAGGCCGAAGTTGGTGGCGGCGACACCCAGGTAGGACGGGATGTTGTCCGGGCGGATCGACTTGAACAAGTCGAGGTAGGAGCCCTTCTTCAAGAACTTCGGGGTCCAGCCGCCGTAGGGGCCGAACAGGAGCGACTCCTCGCCGTCGATCACGCGCAGGTCGAGGTGCGGCACCGACATCGGCGGAGCGCCGACCTTGGCCTTACCGTAGACCTTTGCCTTGTGCTGCGCCACGAGTTCCTGGTTAGTGGTGCGCAGCCACATGCCGGAAATGGGGAAACCTGCGTAGCCGCGGACCTCGGGCACGCCCGCCTTGCGCAGCAGGTCGAGCGCGTAGCCGCCGGCACCGACGAAGACGAAGCGTGCGCGGGTGACCTTCTTGTCGCCGGTGTGCACGTTGCGCACGGTGACCTTCCAAAAATTGCCCTCGCGCTTGAGGTTGGTGACCTCGTGGCCGTAACGGATATCGGTACCCGCATTCTTCGCGGCATCGAAGAACTGGTTGCACAGCGCACCGTAGTTAATGTCGGTGCCCGCCTCGGTCCAAGAGATGGCAACCGGCTCAGCATCAAAGTCGCGACCCTTTGCCATCAGCGGCAGCTTCTCAGCGAAGGTCTCCTTGTCCTCGGCGAACTGCATGTTGGGGAACATGTGGTTTGCCGACAGCGCCTCGTAGCGGCGACGCAGGTAGGCAATCTGATCCTTGCCCTGAGCGAAGGAGACGTGCGGGACGGGGTTGATAAACTCGCTGGGGTCCCCGAGCACGCCGTGCTCGATCTGGTGAGACCAGAACTGGCGCGAGATCTGGAACTTCTCGTTAATGGCCATCGCCTTGGAGACGTCGATGCGGCCGTTCTTCTCCGGAGTGTAGTTCAGCTCGCAGAGCGCGGAGTGGCCGGTGCCGGCGTTGTTCAGCGCGTAGGAGGACTCTTGCGCGGGCCCCTCGAGGCGCTCGTAGATGACCTGGCTCCACTCAGGTTCGAGTTGGCGGATCATAGCGCCGAGCGTGGCGGACATGATGCCGGCGCCGATGAGGAGGACGTCCACCTCATCGTCGTAGCGGTTCGGTGCGGTATCAGACATCGTGGTTTCCCTCTTCACTCTTTCAAAGCGTTGTGCTTGCACGTCCCTTTAACAATACGCCTGCGACGCGCATCCGTGGATATAACCTCCCCCCGTTTATTGGTACGATGTTTGCTTCCCGTGTTTGAACACCACCTCTTCCCCGCCCCCATTCACTCAGCAGAAAGTCGCATTACACTTACACCACATGACACAGCACGCATCTTTCGATGTCCCCAACGTTGACTGGTACCCCGATATGCTGGGCGAAGGATATGAATCCGCCTACCTCCAGCAGGGCAAGGACCCCGATACAGGAAAGTCCACTCGCGCCACCCTCGTGCGGGCAACGATCAACGCGGACAAGCTCGATCCAAGTAAGCCTGCCATTTTGTGGGTGCACGGCATGAGCGATTATTTCTTCCAGACCCACGTGGCAGAAGCTTTTACAGCCGCTGGCTACCCCTTTTACGCGATCGATCTGCGCCGCTGCGGGCGCTCCCGCCAAAACGGCGAGCACTGGCACTACACCGAGGACCTCGCCAATTACTTCCCGGAACTTACCGATGCGTTCCGCATCATTACCCACTCTCACGGCCGCATCGTCCCGCTTGCCCACTCCGCCGGCGGGTTGATCACCTCGCTGTGGGTTGACCACCTGCGCCGCACCTCGCCCCAGGACCACGAGCACATCCAGGGCTTGATCCTCAACAGCCCCTGGATTGACCTGCAGTTCAACCCGCTGCTCGTGAAAACAGCGAAGCCGGTGCTCAAGGCGGCCGGTCGCGTACTGCCTCGCATCCCTTTGCCTGACCGGGGCATGGCCGCCTACGGCAAGTCCATCCACGCAGCTCATCACGGCGAGTGGGATTTCAACACCAAGATGAAACCGCTTTCCGGTCACAAGAAGTACACCGGGTGGTTCCGCGCGATCATGACAGGTCAAGAACGCATCCATGCCGACGAGATCGATACCGGCGTGCCGCTGCTCACGCTCGTGTCCTCACACTCGTACCTTGGCGAGGAATACTCCCCCGCCGCCGACACAGCCGACACCGTGCTCGACGTCGAGCAGATCAAGCACTGGGCACCGCACCTTTCCACCAACACCGAGATCGAAGTGATCGACGGCGCACTACACGACGTCTTCCTGTCCGGTCTCCACGCCCGCGACGCAGCGTTCAAGGCCTGCTTCTCGTGGCTCGACACCCTTACAACAAAGTAAAATTCTGCCAGACCTTTATATATATAAGGAGAAAACCTTTTGTCTGCACAAACTGAGCATTTCGACGTTGCCATCATCGGCACCGGCTCCGGCAACAGCATCCTCAGCCCGGAGTTTGACGATAAGAAGGTGGCCATCATCGAAGAGGGCACCTTCGGCGGCACCTGCCTGAACGTCGGCTGTATCCCAACCAAGATGTTCGTGCTGGCCGCCGATGCCGCACTCCAGGCCCGCGAGGCGCAGCGCCTGAACGTCGACTTGGAGTTCCGCGGCGCGGACTGGCAGGCGATCCAGAAGCGAGTATTCGCCGACCGCATCGACCAGATCGCGTCCGGCGGCGAGGCCTACCGCCGCGGCGACGAGTGTCCGAACGTGACGGTGTTCGATATGCACGCGAGTTTTGTTGGGCCGAAGACGCTTGCGACGGGGCAAGGTGGCGTCGAGAAGCGAATTAGCGCGGACACCATCATCCTTGCCGCGGGCGCACGACCCTTCATTCCGGAGTGGGCCAAGGAAGTACCCTTCCACACGAACGAGGACATCATGCGGCTGCCCGAGCTGCCGAAGTCGCTGACCATTGTGGGCGGCGGGTTCATCGCGATGGAGTTTGCGCACATCTTCGACGGCCTCGGGTGCGAGGTGACGATTGTGAACCGCTCGCCGCTGATGCGCGCGCTCGACACGGAGCTACACGAGCGCTTCAACGAGCTAGCCGAGGACCGCTTCACCACCCACATCGGCCGCACCGTCAGCTCCGCCCGCGAGCGAGATGGCCAAGTCGAGCTCACGCTTGACGACGCCACCGTGGTCTCCTCCGAGGCACTCCTCATCGCCACCGGGCGCGTGCCCAACGGCGACCGCCTGAACGCGGAGGCCGGCGGCGTCGAGCTGCGCGAGGACGGGCGCGTCAAGGTAGACGAGTACGGCCGCACCACCGCCGAGGGTGTGTGGGCGCTCGGGGACGTCTCCTCCCCCTTCCAGCTCAAGCACGTGGCGAACGCCGAGCAGCGCGCCGTAACCCACAACGTGCTCGCGACCATGCGGGGCGAAGGTGACCTGGTGACGATGCCGCACGAGCACGTACCGTATGCGGTGTTTACGCACCCCCAGATCGCGGTGGTGGGGTTGACGGAGCAGCAGGCGCGGGACGCGGGCCATGACGTGACGGTGAAGGTGCAGAACTACGGCGACGTGGCCTACGGCTGGGCGCTGGAGGATACGACCGGCCTAGTAAAGCTGGTCGCGGACCGAAACACTGGCAAGCTGCTAGGCGCTCACTTACTAGGACCTCAAGCCTCTACTCTTATCCAACAGTTGCTCACCGTCATGGCCTACGACCTGGATCTACGCGAGGTTGTTCGCCGCCAGTACTGGATCCACCCAGCGCTGCCGGAGGTCATCGAAAACGCGTTGCTCGGTCTCGACCTGGCGTTTCAAGAGTTCTAACCCATTCGACCACCCCCATATCGGGGGGTTGTAGTTTCGATAAGGAAAGTGTCAGTGAGCTTGGAAACCTGCACGTCAGATAATGGTTGTGTAACAGATACGCTACGAATCTAGATAACATACGTCCCATTTTTAACGTGGCCGAAAGTTTTTCGGCGGGCCCTTGTGCATCGCCAGGAAGTATCCATTATGGTTATTCCTCGACACCGGGATCCGAGTCCATCGGGCTTGTCATTCGGTCCTAGGAGCCAAGGCCCCTGGATTTTCTCCGTTAATCCCCGGACGTCTTGCAAGTACTATCAGAGAAGGATTTCGTTTCATGCGTAATTTCCGTAAGGCAGCCCTCGCAGGCGCAACCGCAGTTGCCGTGGCATTCGGCTCCACCACCATGGCCGTCGCCGAGGAGACCAACAACGACGTCGAGCTCATCAACGAGACCGACCAGGCCGAGGGCACCGACACCCCGTCTGACAACAACGAGGGCAAGTCCAAGGCTTCCACCAAGATCGGTGCTGGCCTCGGTGCATACGACAAGGACGGCGCTACCGCTGCCGACGGCGAGGCCATCTTCGGCTCCGACAAGACCGGCTTCGGCGAGCAGCCGGGCTGGGCAAAGGCTTTCTACGCGCTGACCGTGTTCTCCGCAGTCTCCGCTTTCATCGGCCTGGTTGTTGGCCCGGCATACAACTTCGTCGTCCACGGCATGCCGAACCTGTAAGTCGCGGAAACCCGCACACAGACAATAACGATTTTCTCGAAAGAAGGAACATCAATGCGTAACTTCCGCACCGCAGCTGTTGCTACCGCAACCGCACTGACCGTCGCACTCGGCGGCGTCACCGTCGCTACCGCTGAGACCACGGATGGCGAGACCTCCACCGAGTCCACCTACACCCCGCACCCGAGCCGCCCGAAGGAGGAGACCAAGAACAACGACAGCTCCGTCGCGTTCAAGGGCTTCGACGGCCGCGAGGGCGACAAGTCCTTCGGCGAGTCCATCAAGGACGGCGTCAAGGGCTCCTTCGATGGCAAGGGCTCCTCCCACTACGTCAACGATGCTGACAAGCCGTTCTACGGCGTCGACGCATTCGGCAAGGAGAAGGACGCTGCTGCTATGCCGCAGTGGGCACGCATCTGGTACGACGGCACCATCGTCGCTGGCATCGGTGCTCTCGTCGGCCTGGTTATCGCGGGCTTCAACTTCGCTTCCTACAACGGCCTCATCAAGCTGTAAGAAGCACTAACGAAGGACTACACGTCCTCGTTTGAATCACCTCCCCCACCGGTTTCCGGTGCGGGAGGTTTTTCGTATGCCTAGGGGCGTTCCGCGGTATGGGGTTCCGCGGCGCGTCAGCCCGTGGATGGAGCTAGCTCCATCCACAAAGTGCGCGGTGATAAAACGCCAGGTCGCGGACAGGATGCTTCCCCAAACGGAGCTAGCTCCATCCACGGTTTTTCGGTTTACAAAACGCCTGGTC
>ERZ1673749.202-NODE-202-length-83731-cov-7.076163_pt1 | contig 83731 bp, 70 predicted proteins | sample MGYA00580204_ERZ1673749 | MGnify/ENA primary metagenome ERZ1673749 (study PRJEB41218, sample SAMN15661745) | gut metagenome | host: Homo sapiens | place: Canada: London | collected 2015-08-20/2019-03-30 | study: EMG produced TPA metagenomics assembly of...
TGACCGTCAGTGTTGCCTCGACCTTGTCCTTGCTTCCATCGACGTAGGTTATCTCGACCACAACCTGTTGCTCACCGACTTTCCGGAAGTCCGGTGCGTTCACAAAGGCCGCACTCTTGACGTTGGTTAAATCCTTCCAGTTCGCCACAAAGGCCTTCGCTTCCACGCTCTTGCCTTCTTCAATCTCTACCGCTTTGGCAACCGGTGTGTTCTTCTCCGCATCCGTCTTCTCCGGTGCAGGTTCTTCCTTCTTGCTGACCGTCAGTGTTGCCTCGACCTTGTCCTTGCTTCCATCGACGTAGGTTATCTCTATCACAACCTGTTGCTCACCGATTTTCCGGAAGTCCGGTGCGTTCACAAAGGCCGCACTCTTGACGTTGGTTAGATCCTTCCAATTCGCCACAAAGGCCCGAGCATCAACATTTTTGCCCTCCTCCGTCGTCACCGCTTTGGCAACCGGCGTGTTCTTCTCCGCATCCGTCTTTTCACGGGCAATAAAGTTGACCTCAAGAAGGGTGTTGTTGTCTTTCTTGTAAGCATATTTCTTGTACTCTTCCTGATCCTCCCCGGACATGCCATTCAGGGCGTTCATCGCCAGCGTGTCTGCTTTTCCCACATAGTTTTTCACGAACTCCACGCCGAAGAGCTTCTCCACCACCGTCTTCGCCTTATCATACTTCAGGGATTTCAGGGTGTCGGCGAGGCTTTTTCCAACCATTCCCTTGATGGCTCCATCTCCAAAGCTACCCAGTAAACCGCTGGATTCATACTTATGGAGTAAGTCTTTCACCGGGGGATCATAGATGATCGAATGCGAGACCGTATCCATCACCGGTTGCAGTTGATCCGCCAGGCTTTTCACAAGGGTTTCCACCAAGCTCTTCTGTGCGAAATCCTTGAGCACAGAAGAAATCTGTTCACTTCTCACCTCATCGCCATAGAGATATTCACGATAGGCCCCATTGGCAAGTTCTGCAACCGTTACTTGAGCGGGCTTGCCGTCCCGTTTTGCATCCACCTTGGTATTCAGGGCCCGGCGGGCAATGTCGTGGACCCACTTGTTCATGTTGGCAGGATTCTTAAAGAGAACCGCATCCAACTGTGCGAAGGTGTGATTCAAAAATTCGAGAATTTGTTCCTGTGGAATGTAATATTTCAGGGTTCCCAGTTTCGCTTCCACATCGATATTCAGTTGCCGTCCTTCTCCCTCCTTAGAAGAGGTGACGTAAAGAGAAATCTGAATGTCCTGGCCCATGGCCTGCATGTGCATGACCCTGGGCTGATCTTTGCTGCCGAGTAGCCCTTGGAAAGTATCCATCAACTGCTTGGCTTCTCCCTGGCCTTCCTTCCAGTTCAAAAGACCGTAGACCAAGCCTTTGGCTCCCTGATTGTTCTGAGGGAGGAGATAGTTCGTTACCACATTTTCCACCAGATCCGAGGTAATCATGTTGCCGGCCGAATAGGCTTCCGCATTTTCCACCTTTTGCTTGCTGCCCGCTAAATTCGTAAATTCAAAGGAGGGAATATGTTCGGTTGTAATTTGAAGTTTGGTATTCGGTGTTTCCGCCGTGGGATTGTGCTGAAGCACGAGATGACGAACCGGCATCGGATAGGTCACCGTCGAACCCGTTTCAATATCGTAGAGGACCTTGCCCTCGCCCTGCTGAAGGGTGGTATTGTCTACCCGGGCAATATCTTGAGAGTGCATATGACCCGTGAAGAGGAAGTGAATTCCCAGGGCCGTGAGAACTTCCGCAGGCGTCTTTCCGTTGAGATCCGAATCCTTATCCTGAATCTTGACGTTCCAGTTATCCAAAATATAGGGCTTCAGGATTTCTTCCTGCTTGTAGAAATGCGGAATGAAAGCGTGATGAGCGAGAACCATGACCACATCGTTCCGCTTTCTTGCTCCCATGGCAACATCCTTGATCCATTTCAACTGTGCAATCGACACCGAGCCTTCCGTCTCTTGGTGGCCGTCCTTGTGGTCCTTCACATCATCGATGGAATAATGAGCGGTGTCCAAGCCGATAATGGTAAGGCCATTTTCTCCCCGGGTCTTGGAATCCAGATCCACCCGAGAAACATAGCTGGTGTAGCCATGGGCATAGCCCCGGTACTTCTTCTCTCTCTGGTACTTTTGATTCACCTGAGCTAAGTATTCCTTAAAATAGGGACTGTCTTTGTATTTTGCCAACGCCTGGGAATACACCAGCGAATCATAGAAGGCAAGGAAGTCATCGGGGCTGGTCCGCTTGGCCGGTGCGGTGGTTCCCTTTCCATCGGAATTGAAATTATAGCCGTGTAGGTTGTTGATATCGTGGTTCCCCGGTACGACGAAAATTCGACGACCCGGATACTGTTTCGCAAGCTCTTCCATCTTCTTTGCAAAGTACTGGTGACTCAGATACTCTCCGTCTTTCGTTAAATCTCCGGTGACAAAGACATAGAGGGAGCCGTTTTTTTCAATCAAAGAGATGGCGGAATCCAGGATTCCCGTGCTCTCGGTGAGAAGCTTACGGTCGGAATTCAGGGCCTTCCGGTATTCTTCATTGTCATAGATCATCTCTCTCGGGAAGACATGGGTGTCGGAGATGATGGAAATCTTCGTTCCCTCGATCTCCTTCTCTTCCTCTGTCGATCCCTTCACGATCGTAAGCCGGATGGTGATCTTATCTTCCGAATCATCCGGATATTTCACGATCGCCGGAATACTCTGTTCCTTCCCATAAATCTCCTGAGGCTGGTCCACAAATTGAACCTTGATCTTCTCCGGCAGCTGATCCTGGTTGGCAATGGCATCCACGGGAATGGGCTGCCGCGGGGCCGTCACCGTAATCGGTCGAAGAACCGGTTCATAGTATTCCGCATCCGTCGGGATATTAGCATCGGCTTGCCCCAAAAGCTTGTGTAACCGGTCTCTTGCAATACTTGCGCTGATGATCTCCTTGCTCTGAAGGGCTTTCTTGCCGGACTCCACCGCCTTCTCGAGATCTTTGCGATAGTCTTCCTTCAGATTCTTTTCCAGAAGACCCTCACCGTCCTTCACCAGCTGTTGGAGGTCCTCCAGAACGGATTCCTCTTTGATTGTGTTCGCATCCGCCTGGCTGTTCAGCGTTTTCAATACTTGGATGTATTGACCATAAGCACTCTCATCCTTTTTGGCGAGGAATTCTTCTGCCATATCAACGATTTGAGCGAGCTGGTCCGCATACTCTTTTTTCAGATTTCTGTCCAAAATTTTCTTGGACTCCGCCACCAACTCCTTCAGCTCTTTCTCCTGCGGATTTTCCTTAATGGTGTTGGCATCCGCATCGGCAAGGAGATTTGTCATCGCCTGAATGTACGCTCCATAAGCCGCTTGATCTCCATTCGCCAAGGTTCCTTTTGCCAGCTCAATGACTTCCTTGAGCTGCTTTGCATACTGTTCTTTTAGATTCCTTTTGAGAACCTCTTCTGCCTCTGCAATCTTTGCTCGTAATTTTTCCTCATCAGGGTTTGCTTGAGAAGGAGACTCCGCTTTAACAGCTGCCCGATCCAGATGCTTTTCCATCGTAAGGGATTCGGCTGCCGTCTTATCGGTGTTCTCATTCCATACCTCCCCGCTGATTTCTTTGCTGACCACCGGCGCCGCTTTTGCCTGGCTAAAACCGGGTACCGCAAAGAGGAAGCAAAGTGCAATCAATACGGAAAATAGAGTGATTTTTGCTCGTTTCACCATTGACTCATCCTTTCTTCCATGCTAAACATGACACACATTCCGACTGCCTTATCATATTCGAGAAATGTAAAATATAGGGCGGGATCATGTTAAATTCCAGCCAATAAAAAAGTCACCGGGAGATTTCTCTCCCGGTGACTTTTGTTCTTAAAAGGATGTTTCTTCCTTTGCCTGGCGGTTAGTTATTCTCCCGCTCTTTTTTACGAATCACGCACACTCCTGCGATTGCCGCAAAGAGGAGGGCAGATACTGCATACATTGCGGTATCTCCGGTGGTCGGTGCATAGGAGCCCGATCCATGACCACCGATTACTACGCCGTTTCCGCCGCTCGGCTGACCCGGAGCGATTCCGCGTCCACAGCTATCCTTCTTTACAATGATGCAAGTCGTTACGCGATCCTGCGATCCGTCCGGATAGGTTACGATGATCGTAACTTCCTGGCTTCCTTCTTTGTCCGTATTCACCGGCTTCTCGAAGTCCACCTTCGTTCCGTCCGGAAGGTCATCCAAGTTCTTGATGCCATCCTTAGGATCGGGTTTCTCGCCCGGCTTCACGGTGATATCCTGGCCCTCGGGATCGTACTTGTCCGCATCCGTCGGCTTTTTCTCATCTTCTTTAACAATCACCTTAACCGTGACTTCATCCTTCGATCCATCCGGATAAGTTACCACAACAACTGCCGGAACGTCCCCCGGTTTCGAAGTATCGACAGGGTTCTTGAAAGAGTATTTCGCATCTTTCGGTAAATCATATCGATTGTTAATTCCATCTTCGGGATTGGGATTCTCGCCAACTTTCGTATTGATATCCTGTCCTTTCGGATTGTACTTGGAAGCATCATCATTTAATTCCGTAACAATCTTAAAAGTATTGTCCTTCGACGGATCAATTCCCTCACTCAAGAAATCAGGATCCCAGTTTTTGAAGATATATTTATCTTCGATTTTCTTAGTTGGTTCTACCAAGCCGGCATTTGCTGCCTGATGAGCCGTAATCTTGTCATCCGCATCCACTTTTCCATCCTGGTTGAAGTCCTTCAGGATGTACTTGGCAATCTCGGTAACTTCTTTGCCATCTTTTACTAGCTTGGAGTGGTCATCACTCTGGAAAGTTACCTTGCTGTACTTCGCTTGTTCTTCCGGTGTTAAGTCTTTGATGTCATCGCGAACCTTCGCAAGAATCCGAACTTCGCCGGGACACTCTGCGGCATTTCCAAACTTATCTTCTAAGATTGCCTTATAGGGTCCAATCTTTTCGTCGGGAGTATGTCCGCTTACCTTAACGGCATCTTTACCGCCTTGGAGAGTAATTCCGCTGGGAAGTGCTTCTTCTGCCTTCGCAGGATCCTTAACGGTTACAGGACCGTTCGGCTCGGTGACTTTTGCCGTACCACTCACTTCTCCATCCGTAAATCCGCTGACCGTTGGGAGCTTATCGCCCTCTACCTTGGGAGCGGTGATATCCAACTTCACAGACTTGTCCGATGGCGTTCCGTTTTCGGAAGCTTTGCCTTCTACAGCACGCGTATCGTTCGGCTCTTTTCTGGGAGCAGCGGACTGAATGAAGTACTCTTCCCCTTCTTTTACCTTGTCCTTGGGGATCTCAAACTTAATCTGGGTTCCATTTGCCTTAACGGGTGCGACACCTTCCACAGGCTTTCCGTCCTTATCCACTAAGGTGTAAGTGGTATCCGGATCCGCCATAATGGTCTCTGCACCATTGATTTCTTCCGTGTAAATCTTTGCGGTAACAACCGCCTTATCCTTGTCCTCGCTGTATTCCTGTTTAATATGGGTCGGCAGCTTGGACTTCATATCCTTTACATGCATTTCTGCAGCAGGGGATTCTACGTCTCTACGAACGGCAATTGCCTTTACCGAATCTCCCTCTTTCAACACCGGAGTTTTCAGAACCAGTTTGTTGTCGGAAGGATTTCTGTTGTCGGCGCTGACTCCCGGAATTTCATTTCCCTTGTCGTCCGTTACCGTCCAGGCGTTGGTCTGGGGATCTCTCTTTGCAGAGAAGGGAGTTTCTTTGCCCTCTAAGGTCAAAGTTCCCTTGAATTCTTCGATTCCTTCTTCCTTATGGGAAATGGTGACCTGCTGGTCTCCCGCCTTTGCCTGATTGATCGTCGGTGGCTCGATATCAATTTTCTTGTTGGTTGCTACGATGGAATATCCAACCGTATCAAAATATCCAACATTGATGTCTTTTCCATCGCCATGGGGATTTAATTCCTTGCCATCCTTGGTGATGTGCTTACGAACGGTCGCTGCCGTAAAGGAGTCTAACTTGCCATCCGAGGTCTTGGGCAAGTTTACGGTCTGCTGTTTGCTGGGATGATTATTGTTCTTCTCATCCTTCTCGATGATGTTGGCCCGGTACGTTGCCCAGGTCTTGTCACCCTTTGCAAAAGCCTCCTGCTGTTCCTTGGTTGCAAGTTCCACAACCACATAGGAGAGACGGTGACCTTCTGCATCGTAAGAGGGGACCTTGTCCCAGGTCATACCATCCTTGTTGAAGTCCTTCATGGACCCTTCCAAAGGCTTATAGATGGCAGCATTGCTTACCACCTCATGGCCGTAAGGTCCTACTGCGGGACGACGGAGCAGACCAAACTTCAATCCTTCGGTCTTATATGCTTCCGTGGTGTTGGTCCATTCCTTCTTTACTTTTACCGTGAAGGGGTCTTTCCAAACCGCGTACAGATCCTTGGTATTTTTCTCCGCAGGAATCTTATACTTGGATCCATCGCGGACGTAAATGTCTGCGTTGGGATGGGTCTTTACATAGTCTTCCGTTACCAGCTCATTTTTATCGGGCTCGGTGGCATCCGGAGTGGAAGCCCAACCAACGAAGTAACGGTCCTTGGTATCATCAACCTTATACTCTGCGTCATCACGAACGACGGGTAGGTCGACCAGGTTATTGGCCTTGTCTTCTTCCGTTGCCTTGGCGGTAGCATCAACGGTTTTAACTTCCTGATCGTCCTTATTCAAGTTCCGGTGTAACTTCACAGAGGGCTGTAGCTTCGCTAAGAAGGAGTCAGCATAGAGACAGTCCGTAATATCGTCTGCCTCGGAGGACTCGGGGAATACTGCAGAAGTGTAAATCGCTTCCTTATCTAAATCGGTCGGAACCGTGATAGGTACAGATCCGAATTCACCCTTCTCATCCGACGTCATCGTAACAGGCTCTCCCACAGGCTTGCCATCCTTGAACCAACGAACCTTATAGTTCATATTCGGATGCAGACCCTTGGTGACACTTTCTGCCGTGTTTCCGGGAACAGCGAAGCGCTCATTGGTGTCGTAGTTGGTAATCGTGTGAAGAGGACGGGGTGCTAGAATGGCAAATTGAAGACCATTGATACTGGTTCCTGCATTCAGCTGACCACCGATGGAGTAGGTGGACTGGAACATATTGTCCTCAAACATCTTCATCTAGACGTCACGATTGCTTCCGACTTCGGGATACACATAGCTGTAATCGTAGTTAATGTGTCTCGGTACTAGGTTGACAATCCCATCCCAGGGACGAGAATCGCTATGAGTAACATCCTTATCCTCTACCAGCTTACCAAATTGTTCCTTGGTGATTTTATTGCTTGTTTGAGCAATCGGATTCATTCTGTCTCTGCTCACACCGTATAGTCCACGGAAAGGAATGTAGTAATTGCCATCTTTATCAACGGTGGTTTCTACCGTTTCCGCGATGGCACTTCCCTCACCATTTTCCTTGTCATAGGCAGCAATAATCTCTTTTTGAGCCTGCTTGAATTGCTCATGGGTATAGCCCTTGTTCGCCTTTTCCCAAGCGTCGAATTGGCGAGCCACTTCATCGTTGACATAAGAGGCAACTACCTTCATACCGGTAGCAGGAACATCCCCTCTGTTTTTGTTCATCAGGTATTCGTTGGTAATGGCTCCGGTAGCTTCCTTTACCTCATACCAAACTTTACCACGGTAAACACCGTAGTTTCCCTTGTTCGCCCAATATCCATCGGGAGTGTTGGGCTTCGTCCAATCTTTCTCCGGTTTTGTTAACCAGCCTTCAATATTAGGACGCTTTTGAAGCTGAATCTGTGCACCGTAGACACGGTTTATTCCTGCTACCGCTGCCCAAACCGTTGCTTGACGGTTGTTGTAGGTAGCACCAAAGCCGGCACCGAGCATATCTCCGTTCTTTACAACAGAATAGTCTTTATACTTTTCGCTTAATTCCGGCCAAACACGAACGGTCTGACGAGGATCATTTTCAATTTTCCATTCCGTCGTCTTACCATTTGCCATGGCAACGGGTTTGGATAAATCAAAGATAAAGCTTCCATCCGGTTTCGTGACAGTGGTGAAAATCGGAGAGATGACTCCCTTTCCATCCATCCACTGTAGATAAAGTCTTAACCCCTGAACAGGCTCATCGCCTTCATCCTGGCTACCGAAAGCCGGCTCATTCTCAAACCAAGCTTTCCCAGAATACGTTCTTGGAGCCTTGGGATCGGTTCCCGTTGCTTCAATTGCATCTTCTTCGCTGGAACCACCGGTCGTGATAACTTCCTGGTTATCATTTTCCGGCTTTTCTTCCGCGGAGAAGACACTGGTAGGCGCCATACCAATGACCATGGCAAAAGCCAGAAGCCAGGCGATAATGCGCTTACCCCACTGCTTCTTTTCCATAACTGTCTTCCTGTTAGTTTTTGATGGGTCGCCAAACACTTTTCATCCAATAATGAAAAGTCCCATCCGTATTGAGAACGGCAAAGGTTAATTACTACCATTCTTGTCTGGAACGATACCACATAGAACCTATAAAGTAAAGATAATTCTGTGATATATTTTATAAATATGTAGTTAATATATCTTTATACTAATGAATTAGAACAATTTGTAATATTTCTTTCTTATATACAAAAAGAGAGCCCCGCCCGGGGCTCCCTTTTTCTGAAAAAATCTTGAAACTTACTTTTGCAAGGATGAGGCTGCCGTGATGATGGCCAGCTTGTAGGCATCATCCTCGCTGCATCCACGAGAGAGGTCGTTGACCGGCTTGGCCATGCCCTGCAGGATGGGTCCCAGAGCCTGGAAACCGCCCAGACGTTGGCCAATCTTGTAGCCGATGTTTCCTGCCTGAAGGTCGGGGAAGACAAAGACCCGGGCCTTTCCGGCAACCGGAGAATCCGGTGCCTTGCTTTTCGCAACCTCGGGGACCAGGGCCGCATCAAACTGCAGCTCCCCGTCGACTTCGAGATCGGGATATTTCTCCTTGGCAATCTCCGTGGCTCTGGCCATCTTTTCCTGCTCGGGGGAATGGGCCGATCCCTTGGAAGAGAAGGACAGCATCGCTACCTTCGGATCGATCTCAAAGAACTTGGCAGACTCTGCGGAGGTGTTGGCAATCTCCGCCAATTGCTCTTCCGTGGGTGCAATCGTGACCGCAATATCTCCAAAGATATAGCGCTCATCCTTGGGTCCGACCATGACCATGATGCCACTGACAAGGGAGGCACCGGGCTTGGTTTTGATGATTTGCAGACCCGGACGGATGGTATCTCCCGTTGGTCCTGCGGCACCGGAAACCATGCCATCTGCCAAGTCCATGTAGACGAGCATGGTTCCGAAGTAGTTACGGTCTCTCAACTTCTCTTCCGCCTGCTCCTTGGTTGCCTTGCCGTGGCGGCGCTCCACAAAGAGGTCCACCATCTTCTCATAGTCCTCGTAATGGTTGGGGTCGATAATCTCCAAATCCCCCAACTCCCAGTCGTGGTCTTGCGCAATCTTCTTGAGCTCTTCCGGGTCTCCCAGGACGATGGGATGGAGGATTCCATCCTTCTGGTGACGGAGCGCGGCTCCTAAAATTCGTTCATCGTTTCCTTCCGGATAGACAATTTTAAGATTCTTGCCTTCAATCCGGCCCTTGAGCATATCAAAAATATCCATGTGTCCTCCTTGTATTATTCCTTTCGCTCGAAGCGAAAAACAACCTACCCTTAGCATACCCCAAAATTTGGAGAAATGTTTTGGAATCCTCTGCCGGTGTAGAAGATCGCCTTACGCATCCCCCATGATTCGGAGACCGCGGGGAATCAAGACAAAGTGAAGGTCTTGGCCTTCCTGAAAATACTCGATTTCGCCATCCATGTTCAAGATAAAGGGGCCCTCTACGTGACAGTCTACTTGCTTTTGATGGTCCATCTCCACATAGCGATGGAAGCGATGGTGCTGGTGGACCGCCACACTGGGCAATAGAAGGGCAACCATGGGACGGGCAATGTTTTTCACCAGACAGATATCAAAATATCCATCGTCCACCTTTGCTTGCGGCAAGATCTGAAAGCCACCTCCGTAATATTGGCCATTTCCCACGGCAAAAAGAAAACAGGAGACCCGCTCCTCCTGCCCTTGGGTATTCGTCCGAAGAAGAGAAAGGTCTTTATAGGTGAAAAGCGCTTTGAGCAAGCCCAGCTTATAAGAGAAGGAAGTTTTAATCTTCTTTTTAAAGTGCTCCGTCTCATCCACTACCTTGGCATCAAAGCCAATGGAGGCAATATTCAGGAAGAAGCGATCATTGACCAAGCCCACATCCATGTACCGGGCCTTACCCATGACCAGGCGACGGACCGCTTTTTCGGGATCTCGATCCCAGCCAAAGGTCCGAATCATATCGTTTCCGGTCCCACAAGGGATTAGCCCCAAACAGGAAGTCCCCGCCCGATAGACGCCTTCTGCCACATCTTTCAGGGTTCCATCCCCACCCACTGCGCAGACGACATCAACCCGTTTTGCCGCTTCCCTGGCCAGCATCACCGCTTGCCCGGGTCCTTGAGAAAAAAGAAATTCAATTTGGGTTCCTTCCGGATAGGAGTAGGTCCGCAAGAAGTCTTCCAGTTTTTGGCTCTTTCCACTCCGTGCATCCGGATTCAATATATAACAAATTCGCATTATTTATGGTCCACAACCTTTGCTAGTAACTCTGCCTCTTCGGGTGAAAGATCCTGCTGGGCCTGGCCGTTCTGAATGGCTTTGGCAAACATCGCCGAATCCTTTCTCCCGTAAATGGAAGACAGAATCACGCCGCTTCGATGTTCATCAAGCAGCAAAAGGCTGAAGCTGGAGTCCCCCGTCAGTCCCTCGAAGGCGTTGTAACGGCTGAGAAGAACCGTTTGAACACTCAGGGAAAGTTGGTCGGCCATCCGTCCCAGGTCGCTTTGCACCCAAGACTTTGTCGTCTGGTCAAAATCAAGAAAGGCCTGCTTCGTTTCCTCTTGTTGCTTGGTCAAGGATTCGTTCACAGTATTGAAGCGAAGGTAGGTGTCCTCCTCGTTCTTATGGATGGTCCGGATGAACTTTTCCCGCTCTTCCTGCAGACTTGCCGTGCTCTTCCGGTCCAGGGCCTGAAGTTGGTCTTGGGTGCTCTGCTGAAGCTGGCCATACAGCTGCTTTCGTGTGGCTTCTTCCTGGCTCAGCGACTCCGTCAGTTTCTTCTCCAAGCTGTCCAACTGAGCATAAACCCGTTCGTCCACCCGTTTGAGGTGGGAATTTACATTGGTGTTAAAATTGCTCATCTCATCGGTCAGCCTCCGGTCCAAGCTATCCAACCGACCGGACAGGTCTTCCAGCATGCTTCCCCGACCTTCCCGGACCTGCTTATCCATCTTCTGAAGGGAGGCGTCCAGCTCCGTTTTCATCTGATAGAGCTCCTCAATCTCCTTGCCATGGGAAACGACCAGTTCCTCCAGATTGATATCTCCGTGTCCTCGGAGCAAAAAATCATAGCGTCGCCGCAGCCGAACCAGTTTTTTATTGATATTGGAGGCGGTAAAGAGGCTCAAGCCTGAAATCACCACTGCCAATACTCCTAATAAGATTATTCCGATGTTCATCTCGTCCTCTTTCTAGGCCTCTTCATCCTCACCGCTCAGCAGAGCGCAGAGTCGGTTCATGTCCTCCATGCTAAAGCATTCCAACTGGACTTTAAAGCCCTTTCGCTTTCGCTGGATCATGACCCGGGTGCCCAGACGATCGCTGAGTTTTTCCTCCATTTCAGATATATAAATATCTTTATTTGTTGTTTTATTTATCCTACGTTTCTCCACCTTATTTACGCTGGTGCCCCCGGAAAGCAGGAGATCCCGATACTTCTTTCGCTTTGTTAAATCAGGCTCTGCCAACAGGGCGCGTCCCTGGGAGGAGGTGAGTTTTCCCTCTCGCAAGGCTTGCAGGGAGACCTCATCCAACTTCAACAGGCGGACCATGTTGGCAACGTAGGCGCGGGATTTCCCCAAGGCCTCCCCCAGCTCCTGCTGGGTCAAAAATTGCTTGCGCATGATCTCCTGGTAGGCGGTTGCCTCCTCCAAGGGTGTTAAATCCTCTCGCTGCACATTTTCCACCACCGAGAGGAGGGAATTTTCCTTGCCGTCACTCTTTCGCAGCACCACGGGAACGCGGTCAAACCCCGCGAGTTGCGCGGCTCGGAAGCGTCGTTCCCCCGCCACAATGACGTAGGGTGCCTGCCCCTTTTTTGTCTGCTTTCGAACCACCAGGGGTTGCAGGATTCCGTACTTTTTCAGAGAGGCAGCAAGGTCCTCCAGGCTCTCCTGCCGAAAGGTCTTTCTGGGCTGGTCCGGATCGGGCTCGAGTTCTGCGATGGGAAGGGTCTGCATCGCAGCGAGAACTTCTTCCTGAACGGGCTTTGCCTTCTCGGAGGAAGCCGGCGCCACGGAAGCCCGGTCTGTTAAGGTCTCCTTCTCCCCCGTCCCCTTTGATTTCGTCCGAGAAGAGCTTCCTCCCCCTCTCTTTGAGGGCGTTTCCGTCTGCTTCTTCTCCGCCGGCTTGCTTCGTTTCGTTTTCTCCGGATTTGCGGGGGTCGTTCCTTCTTCCTTCTCCGCCGTATCCGTTACCTTCGTCGTTTTGTCATCCTCTGTCTGAGGGATCAGAGCGGATAGGCCCCGTCCTAGACCTCGTTTTCTTGCCATGTCCCCTCCTTCTTAATTCTCTTTTTAAACTCCTTGGCCAATTGCATATAAGCCTCGGCTCCCTTGGATTTGCGATCATAGGCCAGAATGCTCTGTCCGAACGATGGCGCTTCCGCCAGGCGAATATTTCGGGGGATCACCGTCTCATAGACCTGCTTTTCAAAGTACTTGTTGACTTCCGCCTCCACATCCTGGCTCAGATTTGTCCTTCCGTCGTACATGGAAAGCAAGATTCCCTCCACCGCAAGGTTGGGATTGACGGAATCTCTGACCATGTTCAGGGTCGCCACCAGCTGGCTCACCCCTTCCAAGGCATAGTATTCGGCTTGAATGGGAATGAGCACCGAATCGGAGGCCGCCAAGGCATTTAAGCTGAGCATACCCAGGGAAGGTGGACAATCAATAAAAATAAAGTGGTAGCGGTCACGGATCGGCGTCAGGACCTTCTTTAAGATCCGGTCCCGCTCTTCACGCCCCAGGGCCTCAATCTCAAAGCCCACCAGATCCGGGGTGGAAGGAAGAAGGTCTAACCGCTTTTCCACCGACAAAATCGCTTCCTCCACGGTGCTGTCCCCATTTAAACAGCTGTAGATGGTGTGATCCAGTGCGTTTTTATCCACGCCCAGACCCGAACTGGCATTCCCCTGGGGGTCCATGTCCACAATGAGGACCTTTTTCCGGAGCAGGCCCGAACCCGCCAGCGCGGCGGACAGGTTGATGACGGTGGTGGTCTTCCCTACCCCGCCCTTTTGATTATATACGCTGATAATCTTTCCCATAGGCATCCCCTCTCAACTCCATCAGTGCAAGATCTAAGGCATAATTTCGCGCTCGCGCACGAATCAGATTCCTTCCTCCATGGAAATGGAACTCAAAAACCTTGGCTCGGTCGTGATAGCGCACCCCAATGAAGACGTGTCCCAGCTCTTCTCCGCCCGGTCCCGCATAGCCGGTGGTTGCCAGACAGAGGTCCGCTTTACTGCGCCGGTAGATCCCCTCCAGCATCTCACGGCAGACTTCCTTCGACACCGCCGTGTGCTTTAAGAGGCTCTCCTCCCTGACAAAAAGCTCGTCCATTTTTGCCCGATCACTGTAGGTCACAAAGCTACGCTCCAAGACGCTCGAGGCGCCGGCGACATTGATGATCGTTGAGGCTAAGAGGCCTCCCGTTAGACTCTCTCCGCAGGAAACCAGCTCCTTCCGATGGTTCAGCTCCTCAACGAGGGCTTCCTCTTTGCTCTGCTCCCCCACCAAAAGAAGGAGACCCCGGGCTTTCTTCGCCAATTCTTCCTGCTTCTTTTGGACCTTGTTTTTCGCATCCTCTAAGGTCTTGGCCTTGGCCGTGAGTCGCAATTGTGCCCCCTCCTCTTTTACATAGGGAGCAATCGTGGGGTCTCTTCCCTCTTCGATTTCCGTATGAAAAAGATCGGAAAGCTGATGCTCGCCGATGAGGCCAAATTTCAGGACTTGCGAGTAGGTTACTCCCGTGGAATGCTGGGACAAGAGAGGCACCAAGGACTCCCTCACCATGGGTTGCATCTCCTTCGGAGGCCCCGGTAAAATCACGATAATCTTATCTTCGTAAGGGATCCAAGCTCCGGAAGCGGTTCCCACATGGTTTGGTAGCACTTGAGCCCGCTCGGGAAAGGAATAGACGATTCGATTCTCTTCTCGATCCTTTTCTTCCGAGAACCAATGTGCAATCACATCTCTATTCGCCGGGTCCTCTTTAATCGGTTGATCCACAAGTTCGAGAACAATTCGCTTGGTGATATCATCCGAAGTCGATCCCAGTCCTCCCGTTAGTATCACACAGTCCGATCGAGAAAGAGCGTGGATAATTTCCTCTTTTAATCGATTCGGATTATCTCCGACCGCGGAATAATGGTAAACGTCCAGCCCCAACTGGGCGCAGGTTTTCGATAAAAATTGGACATTCGTATTCAAAATATCGCCCAAAAGCAGCTCCGTTCCCACGGAAACTAATTCGACAATCATGGTACCCTCGTTTCTTGTCTTGCTTTTTGTTTCATATGAAACATTCACACCTCGTTTATTATATCAAAAGCAAGGCACAGATTTTTAGCGATAACAGATTTTGGTAATTGTTAAATGAACTTTTTGCCGGGACAAGGAATGATGAATGGAAATCTGCGATTGCCCCTTGTGTAAAAACTTGAAAATGCCTATCGGCAATCCTAGACAGGAATGCTTCTAGCACAGTCGATTTTCCGGTTTGGTCATCCTTTCAAAATGTTTCATATGAAACATTTCCGAATCCATTCAAGAAGGGGCGGTTAAAAACCCGAGAGGTGCACAAAAAAAGAGAATGTTTCATATGAAACATTCTCTTTCCGTCAACGATAACCGGAAAATCCGTTCACTAAAAAAGGCTCGAATGCAGAGCCCCGGGATGTATAAATCCATGAGTACCCAAGAAAATAAAAAAGGTCCCTTGGGCTTTATGAGAGGGGAGCCTTCCGCGGCTTTCCCTGTCCTCTCGGATAACGAGCCGGGGTGGGGGAGACCTTCTGAAATTCCAGGATGGTTCTCTGATACTGCTCCTCCGTCCAGAGGAAGGAATCCACCCTGCCCAGTTTTCCACCCAGGCTTTGTGTGGCCTTTTGACTCTGTGCCAATTCCTCCTCGGCCGCCGGCCCTTTCATGGCATAGAAGACGCCACCGACCCGAACCGCCGGCAGACAGTATTCCAAGAGGGTGGGAAGGGGAGCCACCGCCCGAGAGACAGCAACATCAAAACCGTCTCGGTATTCCTTCTGCCGGAACACCTCCTCGGCACGGCCATGGACCGCCCAAACCTTTCGAAGGCCCAACTCCTTGATCACCACTTTCAGAAACTCCACCCGCTTATTCAGGCTGTCCAAGAGGGTCATCTCCAGGGCGGGGTTGAGGATGGCAAGCACGATGCCCGGGAATCCGCCTCCCGTACCGATATCCACCAATTTATAGGGTTTCTTTCGATCCATCAGGCGAAAAAGACTGAGGGAGTCCATGAAATGCTTGTTATCGATCTCACGGTCCTCCGTGATTTTTGTGATATCAATCTTCTGATTCCATTCTTTGATGAGCCGCCGATAGATCTCAAAGCGGTTGCATTGAAAATCATCCAGTGCAAAGCCCGCATCAGCCGCTCGCTTCTTGAAGGCCAGTGCGGTGGGGGAGAGGGACAGTCCCATGAAATGCTCCTTTCTGTTTCCTATGAAACATCCGTTACTTTTCTCGATTCCTGCGTTCCATCTCTAAATGAATCAGGAGGACATTGATGTCCGCGGGGGAAACCCCGCTTATCCGTGAGGCTTGCCCCAGCGATTCCGGCTGCACCCGGTTCAGCTTCTGCGCTGCTTCCTTCTTGAGACCCTGGATCTCAGAATAGTCTCTTGGTTCCAGCTTCTTGTGCTCTAGCCGTTGAAACTGATCAATCTGCCGATTCTGTTTCTCGATGTAGCCCGCATACTTCAGGGAGGTTTCCACCTCCAGCCGCACCACCTTGGGGAGGATGGGGCGGTGGGGATCCAGGGGCGCCAAGGCCTCATAGGAAAGCTCAGGTCGCCGGAGCAGGTCCGCTAAGGAAACGGAATCTTTAATCGGCGTGGAGGAGAGGCTTCGCAGAAGGTCTTCTTCTTCGATACCGGGAGCAACCATCACTTTTTTGAGCCGGTCCTCCTCGTTCTCGATGGCTTCTTTCTTGGTCTGCATCCGCGCAAAGCGTTCCGGACTGGCCAGTCCCAGCTCATAGCCCAGGGGAGTGAGGCGCAGGTCGGCATTGTCCTGGCGAAGGCTCAGTCGATACTCACAGCGGGAGGTCATCATCCGATAGGGTTCATTGGTGCCTTTCGTCACCAGGTCATCGATCAAGACCCCGATATAGGCCTGACTGCGATCTAAGACAAAGGGCTCCTTTCCCAGAATAAGCTGAGCGGCATTGATTCCCGCCATGAGTCCCTGGGCGGCGGCTTCCTCATAGCCCGAAGATCCGTTGACCTGGCCCGCAAAGAAGAGCCCCGGAATCGCTCGACACTCCAGACTGTTCTTGAGAATTCGGGCATCGATGCAATCATATTCGATCCCATAGGCGGACCGCATGAACTCCACCTTCTCCAAGCCTCGTATGGTCCGATAAAATTCCAGCTGCACTTCTTCAGGTAGGGTGGAGGAGACCCCTTGGACGTAGATTTCGTCCGTGGTCAGCCCCTCGGGTTCCAAAAAAACCTGGTGTTCACTGCGATCGGGGAAGCGAACCATCTTATCCTCAATGGAGGGGCAATAGCGGGGCCCCACCCCATGTGCCTTGCCGGAATACATGGGGGACCGGTCCAGGTTCTCTTCAATGATCCGCCGTGTTTCCTCCGTCGTGTACGTGAGATAGCAGGGAATCTGCCGGTCGGCAGGATAGACCTTGTCCTCATTTAAGAAGGAGAAGGGGACGATTTCCGCATCGCCTTCCTGAACGATTAATTGAGAAAAATCGATGCTCCGCCGGTTGATGCGGGCAGGAGTTCCCGTTTTAAACCGTTTCAGGGAAATCCCCAGCTTCTCCAAGGATTCTGAGAGATAGGTCGAGGGACGAAGACCATGAGGTCCGGAAGCGTAGCTCAGCTCACCCATGAGGATTTCCCCGTTGAGAAAGGTGCCGGTGCAAAGGATACAAGCTTTTGTAGTATATATAGCACCTTGAATAGTACCTACATTTTGAATATGACCCTCTTTGAGCTCCAGTCGATCCACCTCCGCTTCGACCAGAGAGAGGTGGGGGGTCTCCTCCAGGGTCTTTTTCATCTCCTCATGGTAGCGCCGTTTATCCGCCTGCACCCGCAGGGAGTGGATGGCGGGACCCTTGGACAGATTGAGCATTCTTGATTGAATAAAGCTTTCATCAATGGTTCGAGCCATCTGTCCGCCCAGGGCATCAATCTCCCGAACCAGATGGCCCTTGCCGGTTCCTCCCACGTTGGGGTTACAGGGCATATCCGCCACCGATTCCAAACTGATGGTCAAGAGGACGGTCTCCATGCCCAAACGGGCCGCCGCCAAGGCAGCCTCGCAGCCGGCATGTCCCGATCCGATCACGACGACGTCCACATCCTTTCGATGATATGGTTTTACACCTTCCATGCTTTCCTACTTTCCTACGCAAAAGTCCTTAAAAATCTTGTTAAGGACATCCTCTTGAATCCGGTCCCCCGTGATCTCCGCCAGCTTCCCATAGGCATTCCGGAGATCCACCTCGATGGCATCCAGGGAGAAGCCCCGCTCCAGGTTGTTCATTGCCTCGGTCAGGGAAGCGAGGGCATCCTTGAGGAGCTGCTGTTGCCGAAGGTTGGTCACTCGAGCCCGGTCATCTCCCCGAAGGTCCTCCCGGAAAAAGAGGGAGAGAATCGCCTCCTGCAGTCGGTCCAATCCGGACTCCTCTTTCGCGGAAATGGAGAGGAGGGGAGGGTCCTCCGGTCCCCGCTGAGAGAGCCACTCCCGAACCGAGGGATCCGGCGTCAGGTCCTCCTTATTCAAAAGAAGAAGGGTGCGAACCCGGGAAGCTTCTTCCAATAGAGCAAAATCCTCCGCTTCCAGGGGCGTGGATCCATCGATCACACAGAGGACCAGATCCGCCTCATTCATCAACTGGAGACTCCGTTCCACGCCGATGGATTCCACCGGATCATCGGTCTTGCGAATTCCCGCGGTATCGATCAGGCGGAGCTGAACGCCTTCCAGACTCATGGACTCTTCGATGCTGTCCCGCGTGGTTCCGGGAATATCGGTCACGATGGCTCGATTTTCGCGAAGAAGGGCGTTGAGCAGGGAAGACTTGCCGGCATTGGGTCTGCCCACAATCACCGTTCGAATTCCCTCCCGAACCAAACGGCCGTTTTCCGCCGTGGCAAGAAGGACCTTGATTTTATCGATAAGCTTGTTGCCACCCTCCACGAGGGGATCCAGTGGCAATTCCTCCTGGGCATCCTCCATGAAGTTGATGGAATACTCCACGCGCGACAGGAGCTTTAAGCAGTCCTCTTTGAGTTGGCCCATCTCCTCCGACAAGCCGCCTGCCAACTGATCGATCGCCTGTTCATGGGCCTTTAACGTCTTTGCGTGAATCACATCCAAAACCGCCTCCGCCTGGGAGAGGTCCATGCGACCGTTTAAAAAGGCTCGGCGGGTGAATTCCCCGGCCTCGGCCAAACGGCAGCCCTGCTCCAGAAGAAGGGAGAGGATGCGACGGACCGAAACCGAGCCGCCATGGGCATTGATCTCCACCACATCTTCCGCCGTATAGGTGTGGGGCCCCTGCATGAAGCTGACCAAAACCTCATCCACCGGCTTCCCATCCTTGATAATCCACCCATAGCGCAGCTTTCGGTTCATCGAGGACCGATAGCCCTTGTGGGACACGGGCTGGAAGACTCTTTCCGCAATCGAAAAAGCCTCCCTGCCGCTCATGCGAACCAGGCCGATTCCTGCTTCTCCCATGGATGTGGAGATGGCAGCAATGGTATCGGATTCTAAGGATCCTGTGGCTTCTCGCTCTGTCATCATTCCCTCCTTTCCTAAAAAAAGGCACTCCCGAAGGAGTGCCTGCTCATTATTTCTCGTAACGGATCACTACTTTTCGGTAAGGTTCTCGACCCTCGGAGATGGTTGTTATGGAATCCATCGACTGCAGGCTGGTGTGGACGATGCGCCGTTCATAGGCATTCATCGGTTCCAGGGCAATCGTCTTATGGTACTTCAATACCTTTTCGGCGCTCCTTCGGGCGATCTTTTCGATCCCCGCTTTTCGCCGTCCCCGATAGCCGCCCACATCCACAAACACGCGGTAATGCTTCTTGCTAGAGCGGTTCATGGCGATGCTCAAAAGGTATTGAAGGGCATTCAAGGTCTCCGCCCGCCTTCCGATGACAATTCCCATATCATTATCGGAAATTCCGGTGATTTCCACCAGGAAATTATCGCCATCAAGACGTTCCTCCACCTGCCCATCGATATGCATCTCCTGAAGAATGCGATCCAACCAGGAACGGACAAAGTCCCGAGCTTCCTCATCGGAGAGTCCGGAAGAGCTTTCTTCCTCGGATGTCGAAGAATCTGCGGAGTTCTGGCTAATTTCCCCAACCGACACTTCTTCCTTCCGTTTGTTTTCCGCCCAGGAAGCAAAACTGTTTTCCGAAGCGGGTGCGGAAGCATCCTCCTCAACATCCCGGGAAAGCCGGCTTTCTTCCTTCTTGTCCGAGACGGGCTCCTCTTCCTCCGTGGGTGCAATCGAGGACCATTCCTTGGTCTTCTTGCTTGCCTTTTCGGAGGTCTCTTCGGCTTTCTTTGGGAAAAGCTTCCGGGAAGCCTGGGTTTCCTTCTCCGGTTTTGCAGCCGGAGCGACTTCCTCTTCCTTTGATTTTTTCACCGGTTCCTTATGAACCGGTCTTTCCTTGATGTTTTCATGGATGAGGAGTTCTTGAAAAGCATCCTCCTTGGTAGAAACACGCACCACGGCGTCCTTCGAACCAAAGACACCCAGGAAGCCGGACTTTGCCTCTTCCAAAATATCAATGGTCACCTCATCCAGCGATGAGACACCTAACTCCTCAAGAGCTTCATTCACAGCCTCGTCGATCGTTTTTCCTGTCTTAACAACTGACCGCATTTGTGCTCCTCTCTACTCCGTCTTTTTCTTCGAACTCGAGGAAACCACAAGCTTGGTAATTCCCCGATATAAGACCTCAACAACATTGCCTGTTACCCAGTAAAGAATCAGAGCAGACTGCCAACGGAGGGAGATGAAGAAGAACATGATTGGCATCATGTAAGTCATCATCTTCATCGATCCACCACCCGGTGCATTTTGCTGCTGGTTCATGGCGGGATTCAAGAAAGAAACGGCAAACTGTAATATGGCATTCAACAGGGGAAGACCATAGAACAAGGGATCCGGTTTACTCAAATCGGCGATCCAAAAGAAATTTTTATGAATTTCCGCAAACTGCGCCGCATTATCGAACATGTACTTGCCGGGTTCGCGAATGACGTTAAAGAGGGCAATCATGATCACCAACTGGATAATGAGTGGCAAACAGCTGCTGCATCCGGCCTGAGAGATGTGGTTTTCCTTGTAGAACTCCATGGTTTTCTGCTGCAGAATACGCTCATCGTAGCCGTATTTGTTTTTCAGCTGGTCCATTTTCGGTTGGAGCTCCTGCATCTTCTTGGAAGATTGTGCCATCTTAAACATCAGTGGCATCGTAAGTAGCTTGCTGATTAAGCCCATGATCAAAATCACAAACGCAAAATAAGACACCGACTGGGGCTCGCTGCCGAATCCAATCACCGTCTCATACGTAAACCTCATGATTTGACCGAAAATGTTCGTTAAAAATTGCAATGGGTACCTTCCTTAGCTGATTTTGATTTCGCTAACGTAAGTTATCAATTCCTCCCTTGCTAAAAGGATTGCACCGTAAAAGCCGCCATAGGGTTAACAGCAAGGCGGTGGTAAAACGGTACCGTTGAAAGGCTTCTAGTCCATATTGGGAGCAAGTGGGAAGATAGCGACATTTTCCTTGGCCCAAGCGTGGCGAAATCGCCACTTGGTAAAACCGAATCAAGGCAATCACCAGTCGATTCATCACTTCCGACCTGCTTCTTGTTTCTTTTTCCATCTGCCGATACAGTGAAACAGGGACCGGCTTAGCTCTTCATAGCCCTTCTCTTTGCCTGTGGTCCGAGGCAAAATCACATAATCATAGCCTCGTTCAAATTCCTGGGGATGTAATCGAACAATCTCACGTAAGCGTCGCTTCATCCGATTTCTTTCATGGGCATGACCGAATTTCTTGGACAGGGAAAAGCCATAGCGACTTTGTTCCCGGCCATTTCGCTTTCGAATCACCTTAAAATCTCTGTTATAAACAGCGGAGCCACGGCGATAGACGGCTAAAAAATCTTCGTTTTTCCGTAATCGAATCCGGCGTTCCATCTCCTGCCTCCTTACAACGTCTTCTCAAAACCCATAGGTTTTTAAGAAGAAAAAAAGGCCCATGAGCAATCACAGACCTAAGCGGATAGTCTCTTTCTGCCTTTGGTGCGACGAGCCTTTAATACGCGACGGCCCGCTTTCGTTGCCATTCTCTTACGGAATCCGTGATCATTCTTTCTTTTCCGACGGTTCGGTTGATAGGTTCTTTTCATTTTTTCTCCTCCTCCACTAGTCGATTTGTCTCTCCGTGCATCGCTTGCATTTTTGAGTACATCTACAACATTATATGGATAGGGAAAAAATGTGTCAAGAACAGGCCTGGGAAAGTTATCAACAGGTCCAGAAAAAAAAGAGGCGTTATGATAGAATAATCTGTAAAGTTTTTCCTCTTCTCGCTTTTCGAGGGTAGATTATCCACATAATGTGAATAAGTTGTGGATAATATTTGGGGATGAAGAGGCATTCTCTTTGAAATCTCCGTTTTCCCATTCATTTTTATGGTGGATAAGAGGAAAAGGGGAAAACTCTGTGGATATGTGCATAAGTTTAGAAGACGTAGCTATTTCGCACCTTTTAGGAGAAGATTGCTGTGTATGAGTTGTGGACAGGAGGATCATCATGGATGATTTGATGATGATCTGGGAAGAAGTTATCAACATGCTGGATCTCGAGTTGAATGAACTTCAGTTGACCTATTGGATTAAGCCGTTGGTCCCAATTTCCCTTAACGAGGAGGAATTAATCATGGACGCCAAGAGCGGTTTTATCCGGAATATGGTGGAAAAAAAGTATCGAGCGAACATTGAAAAATATATCAGTTATATATGTAAAAGACCCATCCGTTTGGTGATGACCGAACCCAGTCAAAGCAATTACTATGTGTTAACAAAACGGGCCGATGTGGAAGCCGATGGCCAGCTTCGTTTTGAAGAAGGCAAGGAAAATTCACAGGAGGAAAGGGAAACGGCTCCGAGAGACCCGAAAGGGGGACTCTCCTTAGACCGGGACCGGGAACAGCTGAAAAAGCTTCAGGAAGAAAAGCAGGTCCTTCAAAATCACAGAAAGACCAACGGTTACATGACCTTGAATCCGAAATATACCATGGACAGCTTTGTTCGCGGAAAGAGCAATGATTTTGCCTATGCCACGGCAAAGGCGGTGGTGAGCAATCCCGGCCATGTCTATAATCCTCTCTTTATTTATGGCTTGTCCGGCTTGGGAAAAACCCACCTCATGCAGGCCATTGCCCATGAAATCCTGGATCATGATCCCGAGAAGCGGGTGCACTACATCACCTCGGAAAAGTTCATGAATGAATTGATTGCCATGATTGAAAACGGAACGAATGCGGAAAAAGAGAACTTTCGCCGCAAATATCGGTCCATCGATGTCCTGCTCATGGACGATATCCAGTTTATCGCCGGAAAAAAAGCGACCATGGAGGAAATCTTTCACACCTTCAATGATTTAAAAGAAGCCAACAAACAGATTGTCCTCTCCTCCGATAAGCCGCCCAAGGAGCTCAAGAACTTGGAGGAAAGGCTGGTGACCCGCTTTGAGGGCGGGATGACCGTGGACATTCAGCAGCCGGACTTTGAAACACGAGTTGCCATTTTGAATCATAAGATGAAGGGGGAGTCCATTCTACTTCCCCAAAATGTGGTGGAATACATTGCCAAACATATCACGGCAAACATTCGAGAGTTGGAGGGAGCGCTGCTCCGCGTGATTGCCTTCTTCCGCTATAAAAAAGTCGATCCCGATCTTGCCGGTCCCGGCGATAATCTGGACCTGGCTCAGGAAGCGTTAAAGCTGGAAGAACAAAACGACATCATCATCTCCATCGAAGATATCTGTAAGCGGGTGGTGGAGTACTACAACCTGGAAGCCAATGATCTGCAGGGAAAATCCAGGCAGAGCTCCATTGCCTTTCCCCGACAGGTGGCCATGTACCTGTCCCGAAAGTTGACCAACCTTTCCCTGGTTGCCATCGGACGCTTTTACAACCGAGACCACACCACGGTCATGCATGCCATTGATAAGGTGGCATCCCAGACCGAAAAAGAGACGGCGATCAAGGAAGATGTGGACGCCTTGATTGACCAACTCAGCCATCGCTGAGAGGACCGTGGATAAAAAAAGAATAACTTGGGAACTTATCCACCGTTTTTATCCCAAGGGAAACGAAAGAGACAGACCCATCGACTCGGCCTATCCACCGTATCCACCGGCCCTACTACTTATACTGCTATCCTATAACTACTACACAAGGAGGTAGCCAATGAAAATTCAGCTCTTGCCCCAAGACATGGTTCGCGAAATCAACGTCTGTCAGCGGGCAATTTCCAGTCGTACCACCATGCCCATTCTGGAGTGCATTCGCTTTGAAGCCAAAGGCAAGGAATGCATTCTCCGCAGTTCCGATCTGGAGCTTTCCATTGAAACGCGACTTCGCTGTCAGGTTTTGGAGGAAGGGGTTACGGTCATTCCCGCATCCGTGGTGGGAAACATCTTTCGCAAGCTCAGCTCCGAGACCGCGGTGCTGGAAGCCAACGAGGGAAAGGTCACCATTGACTGTGCAAGATCACACTTTGAATTACAGATTCCCCAGGCGGAAGAATTTCCCGCGTTTCCGGAGCTTGAGACGCAGGAGGAGTTGGTGTTGCCCAACGACCTGGTTCGTCATGCGGTAACGGAGACCGAATTTGCCAGTTCCTTGGACGATTCGAAAATCGCTTTAACAGGGATTTACTTTGAAAAGAAGGCGGATCATGTTCGGTTCGTCGCCTTGGATGGGTATCGGCTTGCCGTTCGAAAAATTCCTTTGGAGAAGAGCGGGGAGGGCAGTGAACTCTCGGTGATCATTCCCAAACGGGCCCTGAGCGAATGGACCCGGATCATCGATGACGAGGAAACGCGAATCCGCACCGTTCCGGGCCACATCTCCTTCGAAAGCGGTTCGATTCGGATGTATTCCCGGTTGATTGACAAGCAGTACATCGACTACGAGGAGATCATCTCCACGGAGTTCTCCACCACCGTGACCCTGTCTCGCAAGGAATTTCAGGATGCCTTGGAGCGTGCATCGGTCATGACCCGGGAAGAGCGGGCCAACCTGGTGAAACTGGATTTTCGGGAGGGGGAGCTTTTGATCCAATCCAATTCCGAAACCGGAAATGTCCGGGAGTTGGTGTCCATCGATCGGCAGGGACCGGATCTGAAGATCGCCTTCAATGCCAAATATCTGTTGGATGGGGTCAAGGCCTTGGACTGTGAGAAGCTCCTTCTCTATTTAAATGGAATGCTGAATCCCATGGTCATGCGGCCCCGGGAGGATGAGGAGTCCTACCTCTATCTGGTTCTCCCCGTCCGCGTTGCAAGGGAGTAATCATGGAAACCATTGAGATTCACAGTGAATACATTCGCTTGGACCAGGCCCTAAAGCTTGCCTCCCTGGTGAGTTCCGGGGCGGAAGCCAAGCTTCTGGTCCGGGATGGCCGGGTTCGCTACAATGGGGAAGTTTGTACCATGCGAGGGAAGAAATGTCGTCCCGGAGACACCGTATCTCTGGGGGAGGAATCCTTTACCATCACGAGAACCGAGGACTAGGAAAGCGGGGCAGGGAGGAGGTCTATGCGGATTGAACGACTTCAGCTGATCAATTTTAGAAATTACGCCTACCAGGAACTCCGCCTTCACCCCCTATTAAATCTGATTCTTGGGGAGAATGCCCAGGGAAAAACAAATCTCCTGGAGAGTGTGTATGTGGCCGCAAGAGGGTCCTCTTTTAAGAACGTGAGCGACCGCCAGTTGATCCGCTTTGGGGAGCGAAGTGCCTACGTGCGTGCGGACATCGAGAGCGAAAACCGAAAAAAAGCGGTGGAAGTGAAGTTCTCCATGGTGGAGAAAAAGCGGGTTCGCATCAATGAGGTGGAGCTGGAAAATCTGAAGGAGTTGACCAACCAGTTTGAATGTGTCCTCTTTGCTCCCGAGGATCTGGAACTGGTGAAGGGGGGACCGGGTCAACGGCGTGATTACCTGGATGATCTGTTGGGGGGAATCGCCCGAAGCTACCCCTCCCTGGAAAAGCAGTATCAAAAAATTCTCTTCCAGAGAAATCAACTTCTGAAGGGGCGTAAGGATTCCTGGTTTTCGAGCCAGATGGAGGCCTATGACCAACAGCTCGCTCATGCCGCCCTTCCCCTTCTCCGCTATCGGAAGGGAATCTGTGGGGAACTGGCCCGCTTTGCCCGGGACTTTCACCAAAGGCTCACGGAGAAACAGGAACAGCTTCAGATTCACTATCGGAGCAATGCCATGGAAGGAGACCGGCTCCCGAAGGAAGAGGAGCTGTTGCAAAGGCTGCAAGCAAGTCGCAGCCGGGACCTGCAGTTTGGAAACACGGATATCGGTCCCCATAAGGACGATATCGAAATCGTGATTGACGGCGTGGACGCCCGTCGTTTTGCCAGTCAAGGGCAGTGTCGGACGGTCACCCTGTCTTTAAAATTGGCAGAGTTAAAGGCTCTCGAGGCACACAACGAACGAAAACCCATTCTCCTCTTGGATGATGTGTTTTCGGAATTGGATCAAAATCGGTGTCAAACCCTGTTGGAGACGGTCAAGGGCTATCAAACCATTATCACCGCCAACCAGCTCGATGATACGATTCAAGCGGAGCAATTTATGGGGCGCTTCCTGGTCAAACAGGGAAAAATCCGAACATTGGAACGATAAGAAAGGAACGTTATGGCGAAGAAAAAAGGAAACTACGGAGAGAGCAATATCCGAGTTTTGGAAGGGCTGGAACCGGTAAGGGTCCGACCCGGTATGTACATTGGATCGACCGATGAACGCGGCCTACACCATTTGGTCTATGAGGTCGTGGACAATTCCGTCGATGAGGCCTTGGCAGGAAGAGCGGATACCATTGAAATCACGCTTCTCAAGGATGGCGGCTGTCGTGTCAAAGACAACGGCTCCGGAATTCCTGTGGAAAAACATCATCAAACGGGAAAGTCCACCCTGGAGACGGTTCTCACCATTCTTCATGCAGGAGGTAAGTTTGATTCCAATGCCTACAAATTTTCCGGCGGACTGCACGGCGTGGGAGTTTCCGTCGTCAATGCCCTTTCAAAACGCTTAGATGCCGTGGTTTGCCGCGATGGTTATGAGTTTCACCAGGCCTTCGAATATGGAAAACCGGTGACCGGTTTGGAGCAGGGAAAGAAGACGAAGGAAACAGGAACCTGCATCACCTTCTATCCCGATGAGACCATTTTTGATACGGTGGAATTCAGCCGGGAAACCCTGGAGCGTCGCTTCCGGGAGATGGCCTTTCTGAATGCTGGAGTTCGCTTCGCCTTTCGGGACGAACGGGACGGATTTGAAGAAACGCTCCATTATGAGGGAGGAATTCGCGAGTTTGTAAAATACCTGAATCGCAATAAGGATCCCCTGTTCTCGGAGATTCCGCATTTTACGGGAGAAAAAGACGATGTGGTCGTCGATATTGCCTTCCAGTACACGGATTCCTATTCGGAAGTGATTCTGGCCTTTGCCAATAACATTCTGACACCGGAAGGAGGAACCCATCTCACGGGCTTCCGGTCGGCTTTGACAAAGACCCTAAATGACTATGGAAGAAGTCATTCCATCATCAAGGAAAAAGAAGAGAACTTGAGCGGAGACGATTCCCGCGAGGGAATCACGGCGGTGGTTACCGTAAAATTGCAGAACCCCCAGTTTGAAGGCCAGACCAAGTCCAAACTGGGAAATGGAGAGATTCGTGGGGTTGTCGATGCCTTCTTCTCCGAAGAGCTCGCCACCTACCTCGAAGAAAATCCAAAGATTGGAAAGCTGATTGTGGAAAAGGCGGTCCGGTCTCAGAGGGCTCGGGAAGCCGCCCGAAAAGCCCGCGATCTCACCCGAAAGCGGTCCATTTTAGACAATACGACGCTGCCGGGAAAACTGGCCGATTGCCAGGAGACGGACATTGCGCAAAATGAGATTTTCCTGGTCGAGGGAGATTCCGCAGGCGGTTCCGCAAAAACGGGACGGGATAACCGCTTCCAGGCGATCCTCCCCTTGCGCGGAAAGATATTAAACGTGGAGAAGGCCAGCATCAACCACATCCTCTCCTATGAGGAAATCAAGTCCATGATCACGGCGTTCGGAACGGGAATCGGGGAGAACTTTGACCTGTCCAAGCTTCGCTATGGCAAGATTATCATCATGACCGATGCCGATGTGGATGGAGCCCATATTCGGACCCTGCTCTTAACCTTCTTCTACCGCTATCTGCGGCCCCTCATCGAAGAAGGCCACATCTACATTGCCCAACCGCCCTTGTTCCGCATCGTGCAGGGGAAAAAACAGCGCTATGTGTACGATGAGAAGGAGCTCAACAAGATTCTCCAAGAGATTCCCAAGGGAAGCTATAAACTGAATCGATACAAGGGACTTGGTGAGATGAATGATGACCAGCTTTGGGATACCACTATGGATCCGGATCATCGCGTTCTTCTCAAGGTCGTGGTGGATCCGGAATCCACCAGCGTGGACGATACCTTTACCCTCCTGATGGGGGACAAGGTGGAACCCCGACGGGAGTTCATTGAATCCAATGCCAAGTACGCCAAGAACATCGATACCATCGGTTAAGAGAGGATAGAGAATGACAGAGGAAAAACAGAACGAAAATATTTATCATGCCGACCTGGAAAGGGAGATGAAAAGCTCCTATTTGGATTACTCCATGTCGGTTATCATTGGTCGAGCTCTTCCGGATGTTCGAGATGGTTTGAAACCGGTTCATCGGCGGATTCTCTATGGAATGAGCCTCTTGGGATTGAATCCCGATAAACCCTACCGAAAATCGGCCCGTCTGGTCGGTGATGTCATGGGTCGTTTCCACCCCCACGGCGATTCCGCCATTTACGATGCCGTGGTTCGACTGGCCCAGTCCTTTAATACGCGCTACCCCTTGGCGGATGGCCAGGGAAACTACGGCTCCATCGACGGCGATGGAGCCGCCGCCATGCGTTATACCGAAGTTCGCATGACCAAATTGGCCCTGGAAATGCTCCGGGACATCAATAAAAATACCGTGGACTTTCAGCCCAACTTCGATGAGGAGGAGGAAGAGCCTGTGGTGCTTCCCTCCCGTTTCCCCAATCTGTTGGTCAATGGATCGGCAGGAATTGCGGTAGGTATGGCCACCAACATGGCTCCCCATAACCTCAAAGAAGTGATTGATGGCTGCATCGCCTATATGGAGAATCCGGAGATCGGCATTCAGGAATTGATGAAATACATTCCCGGTCCGGATTTTCCCACCGGAGCCCATATCATGGGATCCAAGGAGATTGTCAACGCCTATACCACCGGACGAGGGAAGATCAAACTTCGGGCCGTGGCACGGGTGGATGAGATTCGAGGACGGAACCGCATCGTCGTCACGGAAATCCCCTACCAGGTGAACAAAGCCAAGCTCATTCGAAAGATTGCCGACCTGGTGAAAGAGAAGCGGCTGGAGGGAATCTCCGACATTCGGGATGATACCAACCGAACGGGAATTCGCATTGTCATCGATCTGAAGCGGGATGCCATTCCCAAGGTCGTGCTCAACAACCTCTATAAATACACGCAGATGGAAACCACCTTTGGCATCATCAACCTGGCTTTGGTGGATGGGGAGCCCAAGGTTCTTTCCCTGAAAGATTTGATTCATTACTATATTCTCCACCAGGAGGACGTGGTCACTCGGAGAACCAAGTTTGATTTGGAGAAGGCGGAAGCCCGGGCCCATATCATCGAAGGACTGCGAATCGCCATCGATAACATTGATGAGATCATTAAAATCATTCGGTCCAGCTATGACGATGCGGAAATCAAGAAGATTTTCCTAAAGAAGTTCGGTCTTGATGACGTGCAGTCTCAGGCGATTTTGGATATGCGTCTGAAGCGCCTCTCCGGCTTGGAGCGGGAGAAACTGGATGCGGAATATGAGGAGCTTTTGAAGCAGATTGCCCGCTTTAAGGAGATCCTATCCAGTCCGAAGGTGTTAAAGAGTGTGATTCGCGATGAGCTGATTGAGATTCGGGATAAGTTTGCCGATAAACGGCGGTCGCAGATTATGCCGGAAGTGGATGAGATCAACATTGAGGACCTTATCCAGAAGGAGGCCGTGGTCGTCTCCATGACCGAACGGGGTTACATCAAGCGGACCTCTGCCGATGAATATAAGGTGCAGAACCGAGGCGGGAAGGGCATCCGCGGGATGACCACCAAGGAGGATGACTATGTGAGCCAGCTCTTTGTGGTCTCCACCCATGATGAGATTCTCTTCTTTACCAACTTCGGCAAGGTCTTCACCTTGAATGCCTATGAGTTACCCGAGGGGAGCCGCACCGCCAAGGGCCAGGCCATTATCAACCTGCTTCAACTGGAGCCGGAAGAGAAGGTGGCTGCCATGTTCCCCATGAACGACGTCAAGGCCAAGGATCGGTGTCTGGTCTTTGCAACGGCAGAGGGAACCCTTAAAAAGAGTCAGGCAGAGCTGTTCAGCAATATTCGCTCCTCCGGAGTTCGTGCGATCACCCTGACGGAAGGGGATCAGTTGGTCTCGGTTCGTCTGGCGGATCCGAAGGATGAACTCATTATGGTCACGGAACACGGAATGTCCATTCGCTTCAGTTTGGAAGGCATTCGATCCATTGGTCGCAGCGGCATCGGTGTTCGCGGAATTAAGCTTGATCAAGGGGATCGCTTGATTTCCATGGAAATTGTTCAGGACAATGAGTACCTGATGGTGGTTTCCGAGGGAGGCTACGGAAAGAAGACCCTCTTAGACCACTACACCCTGCAGAACCGGGGAGGAAAGGGACTCAAGACCTATAAACTCACCAAGAAGACGGGACGGTTGGTCGCCGGTCTCCTGGTTAAGAAGGAGGATGAGATTCTTCTCATGTCCCAGGCCAGTGACATGATCCGTCTGGATGTCTCGGATGTTTCCACCTTGGGAAGAGGAACCCAGGGCGTGAAGCTAAAGGACGTGAAGAGTGAGCAGGATCGCATTGTTGCCGTCGCAAAATATATTGACGTTGTGAATCCGGAGGAACAATAGAGAAACAAAGAGTGATAGAATGAGCAGAAGTGGAGCAATTTGCTCCGGATCACCCGAAGGAAAATACAGGAAGGATTTGTCATGAGCTTTGAACTGAATGTTGAACAGGGCGACCAATTAACGGTCCACTGCCGGGGCGACTTAGACATTAACAGCTCTCCGGAGCTGAAGGCCCGGGTGCTGGATGCCTATCGAAAAGAGGATAAGGATATCGTCTTTGACTTTTCTCAGCTTCACTATCTGGATTCCACCGGTTTGGGAGCTTTAATTTCGATTTTTAAAAACGCTCGGGAGAAGGGTCATACAATCACCATCCGGCATGCAAAAGCAAATGTGAAGAAGCTCTTTGTCATCACCGAGTTGGACCGGCAATTTCAGTTGGAGGATTAAATGAAGACCATTCGTTTAACAATTCCCTCGGAACCGGCTTATGTGACGACCCTGCGATTGGTTGCCGCATCGGCAGCCCGGTCCATGGATATGGATGTGGAGGAAGTCGATGACCTGCGCGTGTGCGTCTCCGAGGCAGTCAACTATCTTCTTCCCTATAATGAGGAGATTTCCGTAGTGTTTGCTATGGAAGAGGACCGGCTGCAGGTCTCTATCCGGGCATCTAACCGGGAGGAGGAGGGGGAGGAATCCCATCTTCACCACCTGATTTTGGAAGCGCTCATGGATGAGGTGGAGGAAGAGGAAAATACCATTGTCCTCGTAAAGCATCGCTCATTGCATCGATAGAAACGAAGGAGCTTTCATGGCGAGAACCAAGAAAAGAGCACGTGAACGCGATAAGGAGCGGAAGAATCAGATTCGGGAGGAGTTCCTGGAATTGGAACGGACGGGGGACCCCAAACTCCGAGAAAAGTTGATCACGGACCATCTCTATATCGCGGAAATCCTGGCGAAAAAATACGTGGGTCGAGGAATTGAATATGATGATCTGTTTCAGGTGGCCTCCTTGGGATTGATCTTTGCAATTGATCGCTATGATGTATCCAAGGGCTATGAATTTTCCTCCTTTGCCACCCCAACGATTGTGGGAGAGCTGAAACGTCATTTTCGGGACAAGGGTTGGGTCATTCGCGTACCTCGGCGGATTCAGGAGCTTTCCAAGAATGTGAATTTAGCGAGACTCTCCCTGTCTCAGGAATTGCAACGGCAACCGACGATTGATGAGATAGCCGAAAGGGTGGGAAGCAGTCCAGAAGAAGTCTTGGAAGCCATGGAGGCTTCCAAGGTGTATGCTCCCCAATCCCTGGATAAATCCTTTGATTCCGAGATGGATGACCGGGAAATTAACCTGGGAGATATCGTGGGAATCGAGGACAAGAATTATGCAGAGGTAGACTTTGAGGATCTCGTGGAGCGCCTCATGAAGGGGCTCAATGATCTGGAGAAACGAATCTTCGTCTACCGCTATTATGATAAGCGCACCCAGATTTCCATTGCGGAAGAGTTGAACGTGTCTCAGATGACGGTATCCCGCTTGGAAAAGAAGATTATCGGTAAGTTCCGAGAGGCCCTGAACGTAAAGCCGGAAGACTTTAAAAAGAAGAAGAAAAAAAAGTAGGTGGATATGGCGGAAGAGTGGCAGGATCTTTATTACAGGGACGGAAGCTATGCCGGGAGGCATCTGCGGGGGAATCCCATTCCCAAGGGTTGTTATCACCGCATTGTCACCGTGTTCACGGTGAATCAAAGGGGAAAGGTGCTTTTGACCCAGCGGTCGATGAACAAGTCCTATGCAGGACAATGGGAGACCACTGCGGGTTCGGTTTTGGAGGGAGAAGAGGTTCTCTCTGCCGCCCGTCGAGAGTTGGAAGAAGAAACCGGAATCGTGGCGGATCCGGAGGATTTGGTGCCTCTGGGAGTTCTTGAGACCACGGCAAGGAATGCCTGGATGCATGCCTTCTTTTATCGCACATCCCTTCCCGAAGATCATGTTCGTCTGCAAGAAGGGGAGACGATGGCCTATCGTTGGACTCCCCTGGATTGGTCGCTCGTGACCAATCCCTCTTTGGCAAAACCCGTGCAGATCCGCTTTATTTACTTCTGGCAGCAGCTCATCACCTGTCTCCATCCGCAGGGAGCCCTGGAACCATGGTTAAAGTGGGCGGAGGAATTGCAATCCCTCGCTCAGCAGGGATTGGAATACAGTCGGGATGTCTTTGACCAGGAGCGCTTTCAACGAATTCGTGACCTGTCCTGTGAAATCATGGAGACGAAGACCGGCCTTTCTTCTGCCAAGGTTTTGGGTCTCTTTGCCAATGAAGAGGGTTACCAGACCCCGAAAGTGGAGGTTCGATCGGTGCTGTTTCGTGGGGATCGCATCCTTTTGGTTCATGAAAAGACCAATGGACGCTGGTCTCTCCCCGGTGGCTGGTGCGATCTCTTTAATGGCTTGGGAGAGAATGCCGTCAAAGAGTGTCAGGAGGAGTCGGGGCTGAGCGTTTCGGCAAAGCGATTGATTGCCATTGAAAATCGGTCAGCACATGAGTATACTCCCTATCCCTATGAGGTCTATAAATGCTATGTGCTCTGCGAGGAAGCGAAGGTACAGGACCTTCCTCCCGCGTCATTTTATGAGAAAAATACAGAGGTTGGGGAAATTGGTTTCTTTTCTCTGGATCAACTTCCCCCCTTATCCGAAGATCGGATTTCCCAAAGAGCCCTCCGGATGTGCTGGGAGGCCAAACAGGATCCCGATTGGCAAACAAAATTTGACTAATCAGCGTTAGGAGCTGGGAGGAGGAGAAAATGAACTTTTCGAATTCTGATAAGAAAAAATTAGGAGCTCTCATCGGCCTGGTTGTCGTGGTGGGAATCGTGTTGATTCTTGCCCTTCAACTGTTTCGAAAAAAAGATACGAAGGAGTTGGTGGATCAAGGGGAGAAGGTATCCTCATCCTCTTTGATGTCGGATGAAGAAGGTCAGGAAGAATCCTCCTCCATCACCACCGGGTTGGTCTCCACGGAGGAGAGCCGGCAGACCGGCGTAAGCTCCCTGCAAGAGACCGATTCCTCCTCGAGCACTTCCTCGGAACTCTCGGGGACGGCACCGATCGGAGAGATTATTGCGGTCCATCCAAATGATCCGCAGGAACCAAAGGCAAAGGAGGTCACGGTTCGAGCGGGGTCCTCAAAAACCGCTTCGAAATCGGAGAAGAAGCCGGAGGAATCGGCCTCCCAAGCGGAGAGTCAACCCCGGGAATCCGGAAAGTCCTCTTCCACGGCACCTGCCTCCTCTTCCTCAAAAGAGGCTTCTTCATCTACCGGAGACCCGTCCTCGGAGGAGTTGCCGAAGGACTCGACGGCAGCATCCTCTTCATCATCCTCTTCATCAAAATCTCAGGAGCCGGTGCCCGATAAAAACGGAATCGTGGATGTGACGGAAGAAAACACCGTTCTTGGAAAACTCAACCGAATTCCCACCTATTTTCGTCAGGTGGTCGGAAATGCCCCCGTGGATTTCTATGATCATCCGAAGCTCCCACTGAGTTTGGATTTTCGTAACGACAAGGATTTAAGCCAGGTTTACTATGTCCAACCGACCAGCCGGGGCTTCCTGGTTTTCAATCGGTCATTGATGAACCTGTATGGGATTGATCCCGACCATATCACGGAATATTTAAAGGATCACCAGATGCCGGGGGCGGTTTCTGTGGAAATTGTGGATGAAAAAAGCAAAGAGGAGCTGGAGAAAAACTCCAAGCTCAATGTGATCTTCAGCGAATATAACGGACAGATTCTTGCCTTCTTCCAGGACAAGAAATCCGCCGAGGAGGTCAACCGGGTTCTTTCTGCCTTCTCCGAGAGGGCGGCAAGTCCCGACTGGATCCAAAGCAATTTGACGGATTCCGGTCTGGTGGGTGTTCTGGAAAAGGCCAAGCCGGAGCCCCTGGGAGAAGTTTGGGGAATGCTGAAAGATTTATTGAAAAAAAATCCGGCGGCCCTGGAATGGCGGTTAAACCTTCCCTTATATGCAAAATCCGAGGCCTACCTGAAGGAGGGGAAGGATCTTCGGGCGCACAAGCCGGATGCGGATCCGACCTATGCCACCGGTGTTTGTGACCTGGATGGAGATGGAAACGTGGAGTATCTGATCCATGCCAAGGCCACGTCGAAAGAGGATTCGAATGTGTCCGGCTATTGGGCCATCCTTACCGCCACCGACCGAGGCCCCGTGGTAAGTCAGATTCTCTCTCAGGGAAGCGGAGATTTACTCCAAAACGATCAGGGCCTGTTGGTAAGTTCCTCGAAGAAGGAAGAAGGGAAGGAAAGCATTCGGCTCGAAGAGGCAGCGGTGGCGGATGATCCTCGGGTAAAAAGTGAAAGCAAGGAGCTCAGCTATCTGCAGCCTAAAGGCCTCCTCGAAACCCTCACTGGAGAGGAGCTGGCAAAAAAATACCCGGGAACGATGCTGGTTCCCCATGGAAAAGAGTGGGGACTGGTTTCCCTGAAAGATTACGATACCTTTATGGACTGGGCGAGAGGACGCTTTCAGAATGCCACCCTTTTCCAACTGCAGGAAGCGAGCGACAAGGAGACCGGAGACAAGGAAGATGTGAAGCGGGTTCCCGTAAAGGACTTTGTGGAATATCTGAAAACAACCTTCCCCGATTTTCCCGTGTCACCGGAGGATTTTGAAAAGGGAAGAAAGATTGAGGAATTTAAAAATCTGAAAGAGCCATTGACACTGGAGATGATCAACAAACAGAACCGGTAATTTCACACAAAGTATGACAGGCAAGGAGGCCAAGATGGCAAATTCTGGAAAAGAAAGAGCGATGTCCATGGATTTGCTTCGACTCCTTGCCTGTTTTTTTGTCGTTCTCTTGCACAGTGCAGCAATCTGCCTGCTGCAGCAGGAGCCGGGAAGCCCGACCTGGTGGGGGATGCATTTCTACGATTGCCTCAGCCGAAGTTGCGTGCCCCTCTTTTTTATGCTCAGCGGTTCTTTTTTGCTGGATCCCTCCCGGCCCCTTACCCGGGAAAAATGGGGGAAAAAAGTGGGGAGGCTTCTGCTCCTCTATCTGCTTTGGAACGGCTTTTATGCCTTATTCGGTTATGAGACCCTGCCGGATCCCGGGGAATTTCTCCGGCGCTTTGCCCAATCTTACTACCATCTCTGGTTTTTACGGGCTCTTTTGCCGTGCTACTTTTTGCTTCCCCTGCTTCGGCCCTTTTTTCGGTCGGCGGGGAGGAGGGAACTTTTGACCGGACTCTCTGTCCTCTTCCTGTTTCAGGTGGTGCTTCCGACCTTCTTGCCGGTATTTCCGGCTTCTGTTCGGGAGTTTTTTCAGGGATTTTCCTATGTGCAGCTGAGCCATCTCTTCTATTTTTTGCTCGGCTATGGGCTGAAGGCGGGAAAGGACCTCCTACCCTCCCGGAATATCCTGGGGGTCCTCTTTCTGTTCGCTTTTTTGTGGGCGTTTCTCGGCGATGGTCTTCGAAGTGTCAAAATGGGGGAATCCCACTTTTCCCTTTACTCCTATTTTTCCTTTCCGGTCTTCTTGGAGGCCCTATCCTGCTTTTCCGTCTTTTTGAAATCCTCTCCCAGGCAATGGCCACCCTTCCTCCAAAAGCCGGTTGCCGGGGGAGCATCCTTTACCGGAATGATCTATCTGCTTCATCCCCTTTTTCTTTTTCTTCTCGTGATCCGAGGGAAACTCGTACCGAACCTGCTGGGAGGATTTCTCGGGGTTCCTCTTCTGGCAATCGGGGTTTTTCTCCTGTCTCTCCTTTCTTCGCTTCTCCTCTCCCGAATCAAGACCCTTCTGAAAAATCGGAAATAAAAAAAGCCCGGACCGCCAAAGACGGCCCGGGCTTTTCCTTTTTAATTTTTAAGAGCAAGATAGCTTTCCTTATCGATGGAGCGAATGATCTCGCAGGCGAGATCCACGGCATGGACATGGTCACAGAGGGCCGAATATCCGTAATGGGAGTGGGCATAGCGCACGGGAACCCCAACCACGATGGTGGGAATGCCAAAATGCTCCGTGTGGATGGGCTTCCCATTGGTTCCGCCACCCGCTCGCACAGCGGTTTGTACGGGGATCTGTTTGTCCCGGGCCAGCTTTAGGGCATAGCGTTGGAAGCCGGGATGGGTCACCATGCTCACGTCAAAGTGACGCAGCATGGGGCCTTTTTTCAAGGCGGTTTGGGGATCCATGTCCATCTCAAAGGTATCGTCCGCCGGGCACCCCTCAAAGACAATGGCGAGGTCGGCCTGCACCCTTCGAGCCGTTACAATCGCCCCGCGGGAGCCAATCTCCTCTTGGCTGCTCAAAGCTCCAATCACGTCGTTGGAAAGCTTCTCGCCCTTTAATCGGTTCATGGTCTCCAGGACACAGGCCACCCCCGAGCGGCAGTCAAAAGCCTTTCCGGTGAAGAGCTCCCGGTCGGGATCATACTCGGTTTTCACATGGGGAAGAACGGGGAGGCCGATCTCAAATCCCAGGTCCAGGGTCTCCTGCAGAGAGCAGGTTCCCGGGTCCAGGATAATGCTCTCCATGCTGGCCCCCTTTTTTCTCTCCTCCTCCGACATGTAGTGCACGGGCTTGGCGGCGGCGATCACGGCTCGTTTGCTTCCATCCGGGAAGAGCACATCGAACAGGTGGGCCTGAATGTGGGCGGTATTCCATCCTCCCATGGGAAGAATGTGAAGCATACCTCGTTCATCAATGTATTGGATGAGGAAAGCGACCTCGTCCAAGTGTGCATCCAATTGGATCCGTAGGGGGCGGTCGGAAGGAAGCTCTTCTTTTTTTCCTTCCAGGGAGGGCAGGGGACAGGCATTCCCCTCTCGATCGATATAGACATTTTGCATCATGTCCTTATCCACCTTGCCCAGGCCCTGGGCAAGGTCCATCACATGGTTGGAAACGGCATTCTCAAAGCCGGGAGCTCCGGGAAGATCGGTAAGCTCGATCACCGTTTGAATCAGACGTTGATTTTTGTTTTCCATGAACCAATTCTCCTTTCTGTTTTGTAGCAAAGCTCTCTTTGATTCTACTCTTCGTGGCGGCGGTTGAGAATGGCTTTATGAATTTCCGCGGAGCCAAAGGGAATCAGGGCCAAAATGAGCGTGGGGATCCACTCCTTGGCGGTCATAAAGGAGACGTCGAAGAGCTCTCTCATAAAGGGCAGATAGAGCACGGCCAAAAGGAGACCGAGGCCAATCAACAGAGCCCGGAGCATGGACCGGTTACTGAAGAGACCCAGTTCAAAGATGGTGTGGCGGTCCGACCGGCAGGCCAGGGCCCGGAAGAGTTCCGCCAAGATCAGGGTGGAGAAGGCCATGGTTTGTCCCTCAATGAGCTTCAGGTGGGGTTCCAATCCGGCTCCGAAGTAGAAGTAGCCCGTGGCAAAGGCAAGCAGCGTTGCGGTGCCGATGGCGATGGACTGGATGATGATGCTGTGGAACATCCGCTGATCAATGATCGGCTCATCTGGATCTCTTGGTTTCTGGGTCATATTATCCGCTTCTCCCGGTTCCACACCCAAGGCCAGGGCGGGGAGAGAATCGGTCACCAGGTTTAACCAAAGAAGCATGATCGGTGAGAGGGGGGTGGGGAAACGCTCGCCACTTCCGGTGAATAGCAGGACCAGGTCGATAATCATGGCAAAGGCAATCACGATCACCTCTCCCACGTTACAGCTCAGCAGGAAGGAGACGAATTTCTTGATGTTGGAATAGATGATCCGTCCCTCTTCCACGGCGGCGACGATGGTTGCAAAGTTGTCGTCGGTGAGGATGACCTCGGCGGTGTTTTTTGCCACATCGGTTCCGGTGATTCCCATGGAGATTCCGATGTCTGCCCGCTTAATGGCAGGAGCATCGTTCACTCCATCTCCGGTCATGGCGGTGATCTCTCCATTCGCCTTGAGGGCATCCACGATCTGCACCTTGTTTTCCGGAGAAACGCGGGCGAAGATGCGCTTGGTCTTCACAATTTCTTGGACTTCTCCCAGACTCTTATTGTTCAGTTCCTCACCCATCATCGCCTGCTCGGGAGAATCGGCAATGCCCAACTCTTTTCCGATGGCAAAAGCGGTTTCCAGGTAATCCCCCGTGATCATGATGGTGGTGATTCCGGCCTGTTTACATTCCGCAATCGCATCCTTGGCCTCCGGTCTTGCCGGGTCAATCATCCCGGTGAGCCCCGTAAAGATCATGTCCCGTTCCACCGTCTCGGGAACCTGGTCTTCCTTATGTGGAAGGTTGTCCCAAACACGGTAGGCATAGGCGAGGCAGCGAAGGGCATCCTGGGCAAACTGCGAGTTCATCTCCAGGGCTTTTCTCTTCCTCTCCTCCGTAAAGGGAACCACCTCCCCATTGATAAGAACGCGATCACAATTGCGGATAATGAGGTCGGGTGCCCCCTTGGTAAAGGAGACCATCTTCTCGGGGATAAAATTCTCATGGAAGGTGGTCATCATCTTTCGTGTCGAATCGAAGGGAATCTCTTCCACTCTTGGGTAGGACGCATTGAGCGACTTGCCGGTAAGACCCAGTTTCCCTGCCATGGTAATCAGGGCGCCCTCGGTGGGATCCCCGATGCAGACCGCCCCATCCTCTTCCTCTTCAATCTTTGCATCGTTGGCCAAGGCGGCAATGGTCATCATGGTGGAGAGGGTCTTGGAATCCTCTTCCTTCAAGACCTCTCCCTCCTGAAGAATCTCTCCCTCCGTGGAATAGCCGGTGCCCGAAACGTCGAAGAGCTGGTCGTTGTTATAGATTTTTTTCACGGTCATCTCATTTTGGGTGAGGGTTCCCGTTTTATCCGAACAGATCACCGTGGTGGTTCCCAGGGTTTCCACGGAGAGCAGTTTTTTCACAATGGCATTTCTCCTGGCCATGCGGTTCATGCCCATGGAAAGGACAATGGTAACCACGGCGGTCATTCCTTCGGGAATTGCCGCAACGGCGAGGGAAATCGCGGTCATAAAGATCGTGATGAGGGGATTCTTGGCAAGAAGGCCCAGGAGAAAGACAAAAATGGCAACCCCAACGACCAGCTTTCCCAATTGACCGGAAAGGACGTTGAGTTTGCTCTGCAGAGGCGTTTCTTCATCGTCATAGCTCTGGATGGTCTGGGCGATTTTTCCGATTTCGGTCTTTTCTCCGGTATCGGTCACCAGGCCTCTTCCATGCCCATAGGTCACAATCGTGGAGGAGTAGGCATAGTTTTCCCGGTCCCCAATTCCCTTTTTCTCCGCATAGTTGACCGAAGCATCCTTCTCGACCGCGACGGATTCTCCGGTGAAGGAGGATTCGTCAATCTTCAGGTTGCTGGACTCGATCAATCGAAGGTCGGCGGGAACAATGTCTCCCGTTTCCAGCACAACCAGATCTCCGGGAACCAAGGTTTCCGAGGGAATGGATTTGATGCCTCCTTCTCGCACCACCTTGGCGTTGGGGGAAGACATCTTTTGCAGGGCGGCCACCGAGTCCTCCGCTCGCCCCTCCTGATAGATGGACAGGAGGCCGTTCAACACCACGATGGAGATGATGATGATGGCCTCCACCCATTCTCCGGTCACAGCGGAAAAGAGAGAAGCGACCATCAAGATGATGACCATCGGGTCTTTGATCTGTTCCAACAGCTTGCTTGCTAATGATTTCTTTTTGGCTTCGCTCAACTTATTGGGCCCCACCTTTTGGAGCCTGTTCTCGGCCTCTGCTTTTGAAAGGCCGTGGTTGAGGTCCGTGGAGAGCTCTTTCTCCAAATCTTGACTCGTCTTTTGATACCAGTCCATGTTGCATCCTTTCTACGGTTGAATCGATGATCGATCGTTTGACGGGGAATCTCGGATACAAAAAAAACCCGGGATTTCCTCCCAGGTCTTGCTTCCTTTTCCCCGATGAATCCAACTTGGAAAAGGCCACAGGCCGGAATCTTGCGATCGTATTGACGGCCATGCGGAGAATAAGCTACTCCCCTGATTACTTCCCTCTTATACCCAAGAGGGATGATTCTATTCGACAGGTTACAGGTACATCGGAAAAATATAAATGCGTAAGAGGGCAATGAAGGCACCCAAAAAAATTCCCGCCACAACCTGTGTCGGCGTATGGCCCAGGATCTCTTTTAGCGGTTCAATGGGCTCATGGAGTTCATTTTTCAATTCTTCCCGGAGTTTGTTTAAGGCTTGTGCCTGGATCCCAACGGCATATCGCACGTTAAAGCTATCGTAGATCACAATCGCCCAGGTTCCCAATGCCAGCGCGAAGAGACTGGTGCGAAACCCCTCCACAAAGCCGATCTGAATCATCAGACAGGTGATAAAAGCGGAGTGTGCACTGGGAAAGCCCCCCGATCCCCAGAGGAGGTGGAGATCCCATTTTCTCACCTGTCGATAGCGCAAGAGTACCTTAATCGTCTGAGCAAGAGCCCAGGCAAACACACAGACAATGACAATATCCATTTTTACCTCCAAGCTCGCTTTTCACATGGGATTATTTTACCATGTTTTTCTTCTTTACTGGGAAAATCAGCCTCCGCACATTTTCCCCCTCCTGGGGTTATGATAAAATGAGCCTCATGGAGGAAAGCATGAAACTATGTTCAATTGCCTCCGGCTCCAGCGGAAATTGTGTCTATGTGGAGACGGAGAAAACCCATCTGCTGGTCGATGCCGGCTACAGTGGGAGACAAATCATGGGGCTGATGGAAGAAGCGGGTCTGTCCCCTCGAAAATTAGACGGGATTTTTGTGACCCATGAACACGCAGACCATATTAAAGGGGTGGGTGTGCTCAGCCGTCGCTTCAAGATTCCCATCTTTGCGAATCGAGAAACCTGGAAAGCGATGGAACGAAAAATTGGACGCATTGCTCCCTCTTACCATAAGGTTTTTGATTGTAATCATCCCTTTCCCTTTGGAGATCTATTGGTGCATCCCTTTTGCATTCACCATGATGCGGAAAATCCGGTGGGCTACACCTTCCGGTCCGGAAAGGAAAAAGTCACCGTTCTCACGGATACGGGATATATCGATGAAAGAATGATGGAAACCATCCGCGGTTCACAGATTTATTATTTAGAGGCCAATCACGATGTGGAGATGTTGCTCCATGGGCCCTATCCCGAGATGCTCAAGGAAAGAATCCTGTCCACCAAGGGGCATTTGTCCAATGCCCAGTGTGGTCGAGCGCTCACGGACCTCCTTTGTGGCGAGGACGAGGTTGTCCTCCTTGCCCACATGAGCATTGAAAACAATGAGGCAAGGCTCTGTGAGCGGACCGTAAAGAACATTCTGATGAAGCAGGGCTTGGATACCGCCCGGAAAATTCGGGTGCAAGTCGCCCCCCGCTTTGAGCCGTCCGGGATCTTTTCCTGCATCTATAAGAAGGAAGAGGAAGAACCACCGAACCGGGGCTTGGGGCTGCGGCAAGAGAGCTTTTTTATGGAGGATGAGGAATGAATATCACAATTATCGCTGTGGGCACCGTGAAAGAAGCCTACCTCCGTGGGGGAGTGCAAGAATACATGAAACGGCTTACCCCCTATTGTATTCCCGGGATTGTGGAGATTGCGGAGGAGAAACTGCCGATGAACCCCTCTCCGGAACAGATTAAACAGGGAATGGAAAAAGAAGGGGAGCGAATCATCAAGGCCCTGCCCAAATCATCCCGTATTGTTTGCCTTTGTGTGGAGGGTAAGGAACTGGACAGTGTCAGCTTTGCCAAGTCGGTAAAGAAGTGGGAGGAAGAAGGGGGCAGTCGGCTTACCTTTATTATTGGGGGATCCTATGGCCTATCCGAAGAGGTGAAGAAGTTGGGCGTGCCCGTTTCCTTTTCCAAACTCACCTTTCCCCACCAGCTGATGCGGATGATTTTATTGGAACAGATCTATCGGTCTTTTCGGATATTAAACGGAGAGCCCTACCATAAATAAAAAAGAAACGAGGGAGATCTCCCCCGGCTCCTTTTTCGGCGGTTGAAAAGGGAAAGAGAAGCCGGGGAAGAACTTCCGATACGGATTTTAGAGAGAAGAGGAAAGAAGAGAGGATGACAGAAAAAGAAGAAAAAAAGCTGGCAAACCGACAGATTCTTGTGAAGGAGCGAGAGGGAGAAAGTCATGAAGAAGCCGTCAAGCGTCTTTATCCCGACATGTGGGAGCAATTTGGTCAAGATCTTATCCCCTTGAAAGAGATCGAGCACGCCATTCAAAAGCGCTTTCGCATCAAACTCATGGCAAAGTTCACCAAGGCCCTAAGCAACTACCGACTCCTGCAAGCAGGGGATAAGGTGGCGGTGGCGATTTCCGGTGGGAAGGACAGCCTGCTTACGGCAAAGCTCTTCCAGCTCCTTCATCGCTACAGTGAGATTCCCTTTGAGGTGGAATACCTGTCGATGGATCCCGGCTACAACCCCATCAATCGCAAGCTGTTGGAATTTAACTGCGCCTGGCTGGGAATCCCGGTTCATATTTTTGAATCCGATGTGTTTGAGGTGGCGGACTCCATCTCCGATAAGCCCTGTTACCTCTGTGCGCGGATGCGGCGCGGCTTTCTCTACCATGCCGCCCAGAGTCTGGGCTGTAATAAGCTGGCCCTGGGGCACCACATGAATGATGTGATTGAGACCACCTTGTTAAATATCCTCTGGTCGGCGAATTTCAAGATCATGATGCCGCGGATTCAATCCCTGAATTTTCCGGGAATTGAACTGATTCGCCCCCTCTACCTTTTAGAGGAGCGCAATATCATCGCATGGAGAGATTTCTGTGGGCTGAAGGCCCTGGACTGTGCCTGCACGGTCACCCAGAGCGTAGAGGGATCCCAGCGGAAACAGATCAAGCAGCTCATCAAGGAATTAAAGAAGGTAAACCCCAATGTGGAGAAGTCCATTTTTCGCAGTGGGGAGAATGTAGCGATTGATGCCATTCTTGGTTATGTATTTAAAGGAGAAAAGCACTCATTTCTTGAGCACTTTGGGGAGGACTCATGGACCTTATCGTAGATATTATTAAAGTTATTATTCTTTCCATCGTGGAAGGAATCACTGAATTTTTGCCCGTGTCCTCCACAGGACACCTCATTTTGGTTAACCGTTTCGTACAGCTTAGCCCCCAGGGCTTTGCCAATGCCTTCAGCATTATCATCCAGTTAGGGGCGATTTTATCCGTGGTTGTCATCTATTTTCGACGGCTCAATCCCTGGGATGACCAAAAACTGGAGGGAAGACGGTCCTACCGGGACCGGGGAGCGAATTGGCAGACCCGCCTCTACCACAAGGTGAAGCGGGCAGACCCCGAGACCATGGACCTGTGGAAAAAGGTCCTGGTGGGAATTCTGCCGGGTCTGGTCTTAGGCCTTCTTTTCGATGATTTTATCGACGCCCATCTGATGAATTTTCAGGTGGTCACCGCAACCCTGCTCATCTACGGTGTCATCATCCTTCTCATTGAAAACTGGAATGCGAAACGGAAAAGAGTGCGCTTCGAGAAGACGAGTCAGTTTGACTACAAAACGGCCTTTCTTATTGGTCTCTTCCAATGCCTGGCCATGGTTCCCGGAACCTCACGGTCCGCTGCCACCATTATCGGAGCGATGCTCCTGGGATCCGGCCGTGTTGCGGCGGCGGAATTCAGCTTTTTCTTAGCGATCCCCACCATGCTCGGGGCCACCTTTTTGAAGGTCGTGAAAAATGTGGGAGCCTTTCGTTTGGACCAGTGGCTCTTGATCGCCCTCGGCTTCGCTCTTTCCTTCCTGGTTGCCTACGTGGTGATTAAGAAGTTCATGTCCTATGTGAAAAGCCATGACTTTAAGATTTTTGGCTACTATCGAATCGCCCTGTCCCTTCTTCTGCTTCTTTATATGTTCTTTGCAATGTGATAGGATAGGGGTACTTCCCATAGTGGGAAGGGCGATGTGCGCCCGGTATGGTTGATGCCATCGCAGTTACCGGTTGTCAAGGAGGAATGAATGGATTCAGCGCAAATAGCGCAGGCCGCCGACCCTGGATCAGGGGGCGGAAATTTATTAGTTCAGTTTATTATTATTATTGCTTTAATTCTCGTAAATGCATTTTTTTCGGCATCCGAGATGGCTTTGGTGTCTCTGGATGCCGAGGACTTGAAAGATAAAAAAGATGAGGGAGACAAAAAGGCGGAAAAGATCATTGCCCTGCTGAAGGAACCCTCTCATTTCCTGTCCACCATACAGATCTGTATCACCCTGGCAGGCTTCTTTAACTCGGCTTCTGCGGCGACGGGTCTCTCACAGCATTTGGCGGCAGGCTTTGCCTTCCTGCACATTCCAAGCGCCATGACCCTGGCGACGATCCTGATTACCCTGCTCCTGTCCTTTATTACCATTATTTTCGGAGAACTGGTGCCGAAACGGATGGCCCTGCAGGATGCGGAGGGCTTTGCCTTCTCTGCGGTTAATATTCTTTGGATTGCCTCCAAGCTTTTGAAACCCTTTGTTTGGCTTTTGTCGGGGATCACCAATGGCTTCCTCCGTCTTATCGGCGTCAGCGTGGAGCAGATGGAAGAACGGGTCACCCTAAGCGATATCAAGTCCATCGTGCAGGTGGGCCAGAGTCAGGGGTTGATCAACCTGGTGGAGGGGGAGATGATCAATTCGATCATCACCTTCGATGATAAATTTGCCGAAGAGATCATGACCCCGCGCACTGAGGTCTTTGCCATTGATGTGAATGACAGCTACCAGGAATACATCAAAGAGCTTTTAAGTGTTCGCTATTCCCGCATACCCATCTATGATGATGACATTGATAATGTCATCGGAATCCTCTACATAAAGGACTATATGCAGGCGGCCTATAAAGAAGGGTTTGAAAATGTGAATATCCGCAAGATCATGCGGGAGCCCTACTTTGTGCCGGAGCGCAAGAATATCAACGAACTCTTTAATGAGCTGCGGGAGGAGAATCGCCATTTTGCGGTGCTCATCGATGAGTACGGTGGATTTTCTGGCATTGTCACCATGGAAGATTTGATTGAGGAAATTGTCGGAGACATCGATGACGAGTTCGACCAGGATGAACCGGAGATTGAAAAGGTAAGCCGCAACGTCTACTATGCCAAGGGGACGCTCTCCATCAAGGAATTGAATTTCAACACGGGAGCGGATCTGGACGAGGAAACGGAAGACTACGATACCCTGGGAGGCCTGCTCTTCTTCCTTATGGGGCGAATCCCCAATGACTCCGAGCATCCCTTCATCGAATTCCAGGGCCTGCAGTTTCAGATTGAAAAGATTGAAAACAAGCGGATCATGTGGGTACGCATCCACTATGAACCGGAAGAAAAAACCGAGGAAGACGAGGAAGAATAAGTTATTCTTTTCTTTTTTGGGGTATAATTGGCGGTGAGGCTTTTTGGGACGAAAGGCCCACCGCCTCTTTTTTCACCGATGATGAGAAGCATTGGTATATATGAGAACAGAAAGGAAGTAACTATGTCGTCATTAAAGGGAACCGAAACAGCAAAGAACCTGATGACTGCGTTTGCAGGAGAATCTCAGGCAAATATGCGCTATACTTACGCAGCTGCTCAGGCAAAGAAGGATGGATATGTGCAGATCCAGAAGATTTTTGAGGAGACTGCGGGAAATGAGAAGGAGCATGCCAAGCGCCTTTACAAGTTCTTGAGAGAGGATTTCGACAACGGCGAAGGCATCAAAATCGACTGGGAGTATCCGGTTGTTTACTCGACCACCGAGGAGAACCTGGAAGGTGCCATTGCGGGTGAGCATGACGAAGCAACTTCCATGTATCCGGAGTTTGCTAAGGTTGCGGAAAAGGAAGGCTTCAGGGAAATCGCTCGTGTCTTCACGGAGATTTCTGAGGTGGAAGAGGCTCATGAGACCCGTTACCAGAAACTTCTGGATAACATCAAGGCCGGCCGCGTCTTCGAGAGAGACGAGGAAGTTCTCTGGAAGTGCTTGAACTGTGGATATATCCATAAGGGAAAGACGGCACCGAAGAAGTGCCCCGCTTGCGACCATCCGCAGGAATTTTTTGAGCTGTTTGTGGAAAATTATTAATCCCAAAGAGAGAGCGTCCGGCTTAGCCGGACGCTTTTTTTATCCCCCTTCTTCTTCCATGATATACTTAATAGCAATCCTGCTATCCCAGGTCAAAGGAGGTGTCTATGGAGGAAAAGGAAAAACAAAATCAAAAGCAATCTTTGGAAGAGCCCCAATTCTTTTCCCAACCCATGAACCGGCTCCTTCTGATTTTATTGCCGCTTTTTGTTGGGGTCCTGGTTCTTCTTCTTGTGTTCTCTTCGGGGAAACGGGGAGGGAACAAGGAGGAGGCGCCTTTCCAAGGAGAGGGGCAAAAAAATGTGGGAGTCTATGAGGATATCTACTATGCGGAGCAGGAGGGAAAGCTGGTTGCTTATGATAAGGGACGCCTGCTCTTTCAGGTGACACTCCCTCCCGGAGAGCATCAACTCCTTTATGGATCCTCCATCTACTGTCTGACCGTGGGAAAAGAACTGCAACGCCTGGATCCGAAGAGTGGAAAAGAGGAAACGAAGCGAGAAGCAACGGCGGGCAAGAAGCTCTTTTACAGTCCGGATGGTCCCATTTTAGCCCAGACCCATTCCTTCCTCCTCCTGGATTCCAATCTGCAGGTGGAGCGGGTCCTTCCGCTTTCGGGAAACCTGCAAGCGATCCTTCGAAAGGAGAAGACGCTTGCCTGGATCGTGGAGGGTTCGGGAGCCGACTTAAAGGAGGAAGGACAAATTCCTTCGGATGCCGCCATGCTCCCCGAGCAGAGCAGCGAAAAGAAGGAAGAAAAAGAGGATGCATCCGCTTCCTCTTCGGAGAAGACCGAGGAGTCCGCATCTTCCTCGCCCGAAGACACGACGACACCGGGGAAGCGGTGTCATTTGACGGTGGAGGAGCAGGGCAAGGTGGTTTTTTCGCTTGCCGCCACCGCTGAGCAATTTCGTTCTTTGGAATGGGTCGATGCCGGAAAACTTCTTCTGGTCACGGACCGGTCCTTCGCAATCTATGAAGGAAAACAATGTGTGGACCGAGAATCGCTCCTGAAACCATTGGATGTGGAGGTGCGAGGGAAGAAAATTTACGCCTTGGATGGGAATCGGCTTCTTACCTATGAACTGGGGAAGGGTCTTCTTTCCCAGAGAGATTTTTCCTTTTCCCCCCTGGCCCTCCATTGCACGGACCAAGAGGTCTATGTGATTGGCAAGGACCATCTCGCCTTGAGTGGGGAGAATGGGGAGTGGAAGGAACAGAGTACAGCGACGGTTGAAAAAATCGTAAAAGATGTAGAGGGAAATTCATATCTTTTCTACCCCGGTAAGAGTGTTAAATTGAATCATTAGTAAAATAGTAGTAATATACTTAATATTAATTTACTTTTATTTTATTGATGAGGAGAAGAAATGAACGGACAAGAAATACAGGCAGATTTGGAAAAGAGTATCGGTATGGATTCGGCATTGAAAAAGTTGGTGGAATTGGTCCACCTGCCCTCGTGGGTGGCGGATGTGATCGCCATTCTCGTGATTATTCTGATTGCCTATTTATTATTGAAGTACGGAAGAGTTTTGATTGAAAAGGTGGAAGGGGGAAAATGGGAGCACATCCCCAAGGCCCGCCTTCGAACCTTGAATTCTCTATTTTATAATGTGTTCCGCGTGGTGGTCTGCTTCTTTGCCTTGGCCTCGATTTTGGGACATTTTGGCATCAGTACGACCTCCATCATCACCGCCGCAGGAGTCGGAGGTATTGCCATCGCCTTCGGTGCCCAGTCTTTGATTTCCGACGTTATCTCCGGAATCTTTCTGTTGGTGAACGGTGGCTTTGACGTTGGCGACTGGATTGTGTTAGGCTCAGGGATAGAAGGAGAGGTCGTCAACATCGGTCTTCGGCGGACCATTCTTCACGACTACAGCGGCGCTGTCAACCTGGTTCCGAATTCCAAGATTCAGATCATTTCCAATATGCAAAAACGGCCCCTTCACTGCGATGTGGAGCCGGAAATTCCCTACACCGTTCCCTATGAGAAAGCGGTGGAGCTTGCGGATCAGGCGGTTCAAAAACTGCTGCAAAAAGAGAAAAAACTATATGTGGAAAAACCCCACGTTGTGGGAATTGTCAACTTTGGTCCCCTAACCTACCGTTTTCGGATTGTGGCAACCACGAAACCGGGAAACCAGTATCACGGCGGACGGATGCTTCGAAATTACGTGAAGGGTGAGTTGGATCAATATAACGCCTTTATTGCCCTGAACCCCACGGAGAAAGGGCAGGCTTGAAAGAAGGAGTACCATGAGTAAATACCATGTGGGAGATATGGTGAGTTTAAAAAAAGGTCATCCCTGTGGAGAAAATTACTGGAAAATACTTCGCACCGGTGTGGATTACAAGCTCAAATGCATGGGCTGTGAGCATGATGTTTGGCTGAAACGGACCGACTTTCAACGGCGAGTTCGGAAAATTCTGGATAAGGACGGAAAGATGATTTCGGTCCTCCATTATCAGCCCGAGACGGAGGAAGAAAAAGAATCAAAGTAGGAAAATGGGAGAGGGATTCTCCCATTTTTTTTATGGAGTGGCGTCCTGTTTTCTCGAAAAATGGAGAAACAGGACGCCTTTTTAGAAATTTTCTTGCATTCTTCTCTTGTTATGGTATACTTTCCAAAGTAATTTGTAACAAAACAGTTACAAGGGCAACGAAATAGTTACAGGCGTTCTCGGGAAACGCCGTCCTTGTGGCAATCGGTAACACATTTGGAGGTACATTCATGCAAAAGTATTCGTTAAAACGCCAAATCTATATCCTGGGAAGTGTGGCAGTCATCAGCTCCCTTCTGGGTGGCTATGCCTACGCGCAGCGTCCCAAGGATGTGAAATTGACGGTTGACGGCAAAGAAATTGCACTCTATACATCTCAACCAACATTAAAAGAGGCTCTCGTTGAGGCGGGTATCACCGACTTAGAGGGCATTGATTCGGATCATGCACTCAGCACCAAGATTGAGGAAGGCCTCGTGGTAAAGGCCAATACGGAAAAAACCATTCACGTTGTCGTTGGCGGCGTTGGTCATGATGAGACCACCCATGCCAATACCGTGGGAAGATTCCTGGATGAATCGGGCATTGAATATGATGAGGATGATGTCATCATGCCGGCGCGTGAGAATTCCTTAAAAGAAGGCATGACCATCACCGTGGACCGCTATGAGACCAAGAAGGTCGTCAAGAAGGAAGCGGTTGCTTTCTCCACGGAAACCAAGACCAGCAATGAGCTTTACAAGGGCCAGAGCAAGGTACAGCGGGCAGGCGTGGCAGGCCGGCGGGAAATCGAGACGGCCCATGTCTTCAAGAATGGAAAAGAGGTTTCCAGTACGCTGGTTCGCAATGAAGTGGTAACCCAGCCCGTTTCGAAGGTGGTCCTGCAGGGAAGCAAAGAAAAGCCCAAGACGGTTTCTTCTTCCGCCAGCTATTCTCTCGCCCAGTTCCACCATGCCGGTGTGATTCACTGGGGCGGATATAAGTTCACCTATTATTCCCAGCGCGTTTTGCCGGGCGGCGGCCTCCGTATTCCGGGACGGCACGTCAACAGCGCCGGCTTCGTCTGCGACGGCCAGGGATACATTGTTCTTGCCAACAGTGCCCCCAAGGGATCTGTGATTCCGACGCCCTTCGGTGCACCGGGAAAGGTCTATGACCGAGGAACCGTTGGTAACCATTACGATGTCTACGTTCGTTAACTCCAAACATCAAAAAGCCCATCCTCAGGGATGGGCTTTTTTGCTGCCATTTTTCAGTTTAAGGGGAGGACCGTCACCTTTTCTCGCGCCTGTTCAATCGCCGCTAAAGAGGGAAGCTCTCGCACCGAGTACGTGGCGTTCGAGACCGCCTGGGCGGACCGAAAGGCCTCCACGGGATCATCGGTTCGCATATAGCTGCCGATGAAGCCCGCTGCCAAAGCAATGTTGGTATAGGTTTGGGAGATGATGGGACCCTCCGGGCCATTCGCTTCATAGGCGGACCGGCTCGAATCGATGAAGAGGGAGCCCTCCCTTCCCAGATTTACCAGCACATTTTGTGCTCCCCGGTCAATACATGCCAGTCCCTTTTCCAGGATTTCCTCCCGATCCCGTAATTCACAGTCAAAGATCTTTTCCAGATCTCCCAGGGTGGGTGTGATGAGCAGGGGATGTTTTTCCATGGTCGGCTTCATCAGGGTCTGGGAAACCATGGGCAGGAAAGAAGCCCCATTGACGACGGCAATCTCAATCATGCGGTTATAGATGTCCACCGGAACATTGGGAGGCAAGGAGCCGGCGAGAATCAGGAAGTCTCCCTCTCGAATTCGAGCTAAGTAGTACATGAGCTCATTCACCTCGTTGATGCTAATTGTTGGTCCCTCTCCCACGACCCGGGTTTCCAGCTGATCGGAAAAGAGGCTGATATTAATGCGCGTGGTTCCGGCAATCTCGATAAAGTCGTTGGGAATATCCTGCTTGTTCAGTTCCTCTCGGATAAACTCTCCGGTTTTTCCTCCCAGAAAGCCCGTCGCTGTTGTGGGAACATGCATGGTGCGAAGGAGGCGGGAGATATTAATCGCTCGTCCGCCGGCACTCATGGAATCCGCGGAGGAGTAATTGGTGCGTCCCACCTTCAGGTCCGTAATCTGAGAAATAAAATCCAGAGAAGGGTTTAAGGTAACGGTGTAAATCATGGTGACCTCATTTCTAGTGATGCTGTTTCTGTTATCTCTATTATACTTGATGGAAACCGGATTCGCAGATCAAGTGGGAGGGGGGGAACGGGAAGACTCCTCCGGGATGGGAAGAGATCGTGGGAAAAGGGAGGCTTCTCAAAGCCCTGATTCGGTCGCCGATGTGGTGGGATTCTCCATGGGCATCGGCTGAATATCGATTCAGAAAATGGATATCTATAGGGTAACTATAGTTGAAACAAAACAACAGGAGGAAATCGGTGATGGAAAAGGATGAAAATATTATTGAATGGGATAAAGGTTGGAATGAGTCCGGGGAAGAGATCGCACAGAGGCTACAGAATGCCTTTGAGCAGTTAAAAAAGAGAACGGCAAGATATCCGACAGGAAAGGCGAAAACGATGAGAAAATAACAGAACGTGTTGCTAAGGATGTAGAAAAAATCGGAAAAGAATAGAAGAAACGCTTGATAGAAAATCTAATCAAAAGTAAAACATGAACGGAAAAGCACTTTTTAAGTATTTTTTATTCTTATTTTCATAGGAGCTCATGGAGGGACAGCTTGGCCAAAGAGAAAAATGGAGTCCCTCCTTTTTATGCGGAAGTGGATCTCGGAAATAAGGCAAGAAAAAAAGAGGGGTAAAAACCCCTCTTTTTGTTTCGGTTGCACAGCTTGTAAATTTTAGCATCGTGGAAACGTGTATTTTTCAATGGAGAATAGGGGGATCGAACCCCTGACCTCTTGAATGCCATTCAAGCGCTCTCCCAGCTGAGCTAATTCCCCGAATAGGATTCAATGTTACAAAATTTTCGGAGAAAAAGCAAGTCTTTTTTACTCATAAATTGCAATAATAAGTTGGACATTGACCGTATATCAACTTAGCAAGATCCATGAAAAATGAAATATTTAGAAAATATGAAAATGAAAAGAAGTATTTGAATAGTTTAGAAGCTCTAGATGAAGAATTTGAGGATGCATTTGCCTATCTAGCAAACGATGTAATTCATAGCAGATTAAGAACAACAAATTGCTTAGAAAGACTTAATGAAGAAGTTAGAAGACGAGAAAAAGTGATAAGAATATTTCCTAATTAAGATTCGGCTATACGATTGATTAGCTCAATCCTCATTGATATCAATGAGGATTGGTCAACATCTTCTAAGCTATATATTAGAATGTGATAGTAAATATTGTACTAGATAAATTTACACAATATTTTGGACTTGACTCACAATCCAGATTATTTGTTTCTATTTAAGAGTAAATACATATTCATTAATACAAGAAATACTCCTAAGACTAGAAAAATCAAATTGTATATTTTTTTTATATATATTCCTTTTAGGCCAGATAAAAAAACACACCCCCCAATAATATTCCAAATAAATTGGATAGCTCTTTTTTACGCGTATTTGATTCCTCCTAGTTGTTTTGTGCTTAAAAACATTGTACTAGTTAAGGTTTCAAATGACCTTTTTCTTTTTACACAATTATACGGACTCTATCTATATTTACCACTTATTATGATTTAAAAAATAATAAGTCCTCTATCATCATATACTGATTCACTAGTATCATTTCCACACCTTATGGACCTATCAAGAGCCATTATTGTTGAAATAACGCCATCAATCTTTTCTGTAGATTTTTCCTTATCCGCCTTTATATTTCCAGCAGGGTCTGTTCGAATAAAGATATTATCCATCATACACCTTAAAACAGGATTTCCTCCCTGAGCTCTTTTGTTGGAGGACTCATATCTTTAAAACCCTGTCCAAAAGGAACTACTGTAAAGCCTATCCCTTCTAAGTTCTGAACCATTTGAACTGCTCCCCAACAGTCGAAGGCTATTTCTCGGATGCTATATTTTTCTCCTAAGTCTTCTATAAATTTTTCAATAAAACCATAATGAACTACATTTCCTTCTGTAGTTTGAATGTATCCTTGCTTTTTCCATAGGTCATAGTTTATGTGGTCTCTTTTTACTCTTAGGTCTAGATTGTCTTCTGGTAACCAAAAGTAAGGGATGATTTGAAATTTATCATCTTCATCTAGTGGAGGAAAGATTAAAACAAAAGCTGTAATATCTGTTGTAGATGAAAGGTCAAGCCCTCCGTAACAAACTCTCCCCTTTAGTTCTTCTTCATCAACTTTAAAATTACATAAGTCCCATTTATCCATTGGCATCCTTCTGACTACTTGTTTGACCCATTGATTAAGCCTTAATTGTCTGAAGGAGTTTTCTTCTGCTGGATTTTGTTTTGCCGAGTTAAAAGCCTGTCTTACTTTTCCTATGGGGACTGTGATTCCAAGAGATGGATTTGCCTTGTATCATACTTTTTCATCAGTCTAGCCATCTTCTCTATCTGCCCCATAAATTACTGGATAAAAAGAGGCACCGTATGGACTTTTCTTTTACATGTTCAAATTGATTTTACAATCAGCCAAGTTTTTTACTCGATTTTTACCAAACTTTGGCTTTGGAAGAGGGTGAAAGACAGCACTCAGGATGGTGTGCCTGCTTTTTCTTGAGAGACGAAGCCCACTCTTCTTTCTTGCTCTGTAGGGCGATGAAGTTATTGGATGGCATACGAGATCGAACGCTTTCTAAGTCACAGGCATCAAAATGGAGGAGGGAGGCGAGCAGGACGGCTCGATTTCCAAAGCGTTGGCGAAGTCCGTAGAGGGCCTGTTCCACCTTTTCCTTCTTATCATGGGCCGGATAATCCGCAAAGAAGAGGGTTTGCACATCTCGTTTGCAGGAGACCAGACGATTGGCCCGGAGGGTCATGGATCGGATGGATTGTTTCCAGGTCCAAAGTCTCCGAAAAGCCTGCAGGCCGGTCTGGGCAAGCTCCATGCTGTTCTGGGTCGGATAGGCGAGAGGAAGGTATTGATCGACATAATGGAGGTCAGTGCCTCGGACGGAGCAAACCAGTCCGTTTGCCGACAGGCCCTGTTGGATGAGCCGGCGGGAGACTTCCTGGGACAATCGGAGCAGGGCTCGGTAAACTTGCTTTTCGTTTTTTAAATCATAGCGGAAGGTGGTGCCGCAGCCGATGGATTTGACCGGAGCCCGGAAATCGTAGGGAGCGACCGGCGTGGGGTCCAGCCCATTGGCGGCAAGGCGGAGCCGGTCTCCGTTGATGCCCAGGAGGGAGTGGATCAGGGAGGGATTGGCCTGTGCCAGGTCCCCGATGCTTTGGATGCCATATTTCTCTAACTTTTTCGCGGTACGGGGACCCACAAAAATCATGGAGGAAGCGGGAAGCGGCCAGGCGATGGATTGATAGTTGGACGGGTCAATTCGAGTCTGAGCATCCGGCTTTTTGTAGTCACTGCCCAATTTGGCGAAAATTTTATTATCACTGATGCCGACGGATACCGTGATTCCCAGCTCTTTTTTGATTCGCTGGCGGATGATCCGGGCAATCTGACTCCCGTCTCCAAAGAGCCGCCGGCTGTGGCTCACATCCAGCCAACACTCGTCGATTCCGAAGGGCTCGACGCGGTCCGTATAGTCCAGGTAAATGGAATGAGCGAGGCGGGAATACTTGAGATAGAGTTCAAAATGGGCAGGCACGGTAATCAACTGGGGACATTTCTGCCGGGCCTGCCAGATGGCTTCTCCCGTTTTTACACCACAGCGTTTGGCTTCCTGGGACTTTGCCAGGATAATGCCATGTCTCGCCTCCGGATCCCCGCAGACAGCGACCGCTTTGTTTTGCAATCGTGGATTTTGTGCTTGTTCGATGGAAGCATAGCAGCTGTTCATATCGATATGTAGAATTTGTCTCTGATTCATGGTCCCTCCCGAGGTTACGGCTTGTTGGCAAATGTGAAAAATGATACGATATAGGAAGATTAAATTCCTATCTGTGAGAAGTATAGGAAATTTAAATTCCTATGTCAAGAAAAAAGAGAAGATAAGTTTCATAAGGAGGGGTTATGGACTTTGGAGAGATGGTGAAGCAGTTACGGGTGGACAAGGGACTTACGCAAAAAGACCTGGCCAAAGAACTGGGAGTGTCCATGCGGACGGTGGTGAATTATGAGGGGGGGAAGAGCTATCCCAAGGATCGCAATCTCTACCAGAAGCTGGCGAACTATTTTGATGTGTCGATCCATACTCTGCTCACGGGAGAACGGATGAGGCTTCCCCAGAATCCGGAAAAGCCGGAGAGCGCAGAGAAGCTCATCCAAAGGGCACGGGCGATGTTTGCGGGAGGAAAATTGAGCGAAGCGGATAAGGACGCGGTGATGCGAGCCATTCAAGAGGCCTATTGGGATGCGAAAGCGGAGAAAAGCAAGAAATAGAAAGAGACGGAAAATGCGGGATATTGAAGGACTGGTCCAAGACCTCATCCAAACCTATCATAGCCGAGATCCGGAGGAGCTCATCCGGTGCCTGGACATTCATCTTTACGAGCGAACGGACTTTCAGCAACTCTTGGGGATGTACATGGAGGTGGAAGGACGGAAGTGTATTTTTCTCAAAGCGGATTTGGAAGAGGCGGAGCGAAACATGATCCTGGCCCATGAATTGGGCCATGCGCTTCTCCATCGGGAAGAGGCGGCGATGATGGAAATCATGAACATGACCTTCTTTTCGATGACCGAGAAGCCGGAATATGAGGCCAATGTATTTGCTGCCCATCTCTTGATTCCCGCGGAAGAGGTGGAGGCCCTCCAGGAAGAGGACTGGGATGTGGTAACCATGGCGAAGGCCCTTCGGGTGAACGTGTCCTTGCTTCTCATCAAACTCCATGAGATGAAGCGGAAGGGCTATCGCATTTCCCTGGATCGCCTGCCGCGGGCCGACTTTTTGGGACATTTACCGGACTGATTCCCCGTAAATTTTTTCATGAAAAAGGGTGGACCGGAAGGTCCACCCTGACACAGGCACCGCTTAGCTCTGGTAATGGCCTGTTTTGATGCGAATAAAAATCTGTTTGGCTCCCGCCTCGGAAGACGAGCGCGCTTCCAAATCGAAGTCTCCCAGGGATTTCACAAAGTCCACGAGTTTTCGATGCCCGTAATTTCTTACATCGAAATCCGGGTAGCGCTTGGAAAGCTGGTTTCCCAGGTTCGCAAGCGACATCCAACTATCATCATCGGAGTTCTCAACGATAATGCTCTTGAGGGTCCTCCGAATGGTGGAGAGTTTGGTTTGGGGCTGTGGAAGGTCTTTGGACTTGGGAGGCCGCAATTTCTCGTGTCCTCGACTTCCCCCCTTCTTCCCGGGTCCCGGATCCTTGCTGCTGCATGGCCCGGTCTCTGCATTGCCGCTCCCTTCGTCTTCCCCCGCCAGGGTCTCTCCGCCCTCCTCTTCCTTGGATTCATAGAGAATATCCAGGTACTTGAAGGAATTGCAGGCCGAGATAAAGGCCGAGGGGGTCTTGCTTTCTCCCATGCCAATGACGTTCATCGCGGATTCCCGGAGCCGGGAGGCCAGACGGGTAAAATCGCTGTCCGAGGAGACAAGGACGAAACCATCGACACTCAGGGTGTAGAGGATATCCATGGCATCGATGATCATAGCACTGTCGGAGGAGTTTTTGCCCTCCGTATAGCTGTATTGCTGGATGGGGGTAATGGAGTTCTCCAGGAGCAGGCCCTTCCAGCCGTTGTTTCGGGTACTGGTCCAGTCCCCATAGATTCTCCGATACGTGGTGATTCCGTAACTGGACACCTCGTCAAAAATAATCTTGATGTATTTCGGAGAAACATTCTCCGCATCGATTAGCACCGCATATCTTGCTTCATCACTCATGATCCACCTTCTCTTCTAACTTGCTGAATAGGTAACTGGAGACAATTCCCGCCAGAAGCATGCCGATTCCAAAGAGGAGAGCCGGGGCGAAACTCAGACCGCTCTGTGCCAACCCCGTGCTTGTATAGGCAGGAAAGATAATGGCTGGGAAAATTCCCAGGGTCGATCCCACCACCATGCCCAGAATGGAATGGTACATGCGGGAATAGTGGTGGTGAAAGAGCCAGGCAACCAATTTTGAGGTTGCGATGATGCAGACCAGGGCTCCGGCGATAAAGGGCAGGAGCATGGAAAAATCAAAGGAAGAGATTCCGGCTGCCATCTTATCGTAGAGGCCAAAATAGATTAAGAAGTTGCTGGGGCTCATCCCGGGGACGACAAAGCCCAGGGCAACCAGGGCCCCGGAAAAGAACCAGACCACGGGATTTGGCCGGACCGTGGGGAAGTCCTTTCCCAAAAACATCATGCCGAAGATGACGGCGGCCCATAGGATGAGGAGGACAAGATCCCAGTGGTCTCTGCCTTCCTTTCCCGCCTGTCGGTAGAGCGAAGGGAAGGTACCGATCACAAAACCGATGAAGAGACAGACAAACTGTGCCTGGTATTGCCCAAAGGCTTTTTCCACAAAAACCGAGAACAGAAGGATTCCCAATACTCCGCCAATGCCAACGGGAATGAAGTAGCGCACATTGTCCATAAACTGGTGTTTGAGATTCGACAGAAAGTGAATCAAGGGATCGTAGAATCCGAAGATCACCGAGAGGACACCGCCCGAGAGACCGGGAAGAATGGCACCAATCCCAACTAGAATCCCCTTCAACAGGCGAAGCAACCAGTTTGCAACCGTGGGCTGCGAGTTTGGGGCTTGATGGATATCGTTATTCAAAATAGACTCCTTTTCTTTTTCGTAATCACTTCCCTTATTGTAACCGATTTGACGGGATACCGTGGAATTACTACAATAAAACCACAATCAATGACTAGGGGTGCCATGGCTGAGAAGACAGTAGTCTAACCCTTTACCTGATCTATGTAATAATAGCGTAGGGAAGTTTTATATTCGATACTATCCATTCTCCGGCAAAGATTCTGTATTGGCACCCTCCGTCTGAAATTATGAAGGAGGATTTTTTTATGTCAGAAATGCAGTCCCGGGGCAGGACGTCGGTACAAATGTTGGCAGAGGCGGGAGTTCTCATCGCCTTGGCCAAGGTTTTGGATATGATTGTCCTGTTCAAAGGAATCAATGGGGGAAGTGTCACCCTGGCCGCCATGGCACCGATTTTCATCTTTTCGATTCGTTGGGGGGTAAAATGGGGCGTGTTGGCAGGTGCCGTTTTCGGCCTTCTGCAGATGCTTTTAGGAGGCTACATTGTGCATCCGCTTCAGGCAATCCTGGATTACCCGCTTGCCTTTGCCATGTTGGGATTCTGTGCCCTGCCCAAGGGAAGAGGACACCATGAATTCAAGTATTACATTCCCAGCACCTTGTTTGCCATCTTCCTGCGTTTTGTTTGCCATTTTCTTTCCGGAATTATTTTCTATGGATCGGTAGACTTTACCAAGGGGGGAGCGAGCCTGATGGATGCGTTGAATCCCGCCAATCTTTTTAACTGGGGTTCCATCAGCTACAGTGTCACCTATAACCTGGGCTACCTGCTTCCCGATGCCTTGATTTGCTTGGTGGTTTTGGCCCTTCTCTGGAAACCACTGAACACGCTTCTCATTCCCCAGTACAAGAACTAAGAAAAACAACGGGATCCGGATCTTCCGGATCCCTTTTTTTGCCGGTTTCCCGCTATTTCAGGGGGAAAAAATTTAGAGGGGAGAGGTTGACGGTCCGGGGCTCCCGTGGTAAATTTATACTGCAAACGTTTATCAAAGCCGCGGTTTTCCGCGGTTTTATCACGTTGAGAAGTCATTATAAGGTGCTTGAAGGAGAAGAAATGAAAAAATACACCCTGTTTGATATTATGGGGCCGATTATGATGGGACCCTCTTCCTCGCATACGGCAGGTTCCTGTCGCATTTCCCGCCTTGGGCGGAAGATCTGTGGGCCCGGATTTCATAAAGTAAGTTATTACCTCTATGGCTCTTTTGCGGATACGTATTTGGGTCATGGAACGGATAAGGCCCTGGTGGCAGGCTCTTTGGATATGGATGTGGACGATGCCCGCCTTCCCCATTCCTTCTCGGTTGCGGATGAGCAGGGTTTAGAATATGAATTCCTACCAATCTATGACGTGGAGATGCCCTATGCCAATACGGTTCGGATTGTCATGGAGTATGAGAATGGAAAAACACAGGAGATTGTCGGGGCCTCCATCGGGGGAGGAAATGTGTTGATCACCCAGGTCAATGGCGTTTCCTTTGATTACTCGGCGACCCACCCCAGCATAATTTTACGTACGGATCATGCGGGAGAGGAAGGAAACGAAGTTTGTCAGTCCTTAAAAGAAAAGGGATATGCGATTAAGCGCTTCCGGGAAGATGACCGGGGGAATGCGGTGCTTTATTTTTTGGATCTTGACGGAGCCTTAAAGGAAGAGGACAAACAGGAAATCTTGCAGGACGGCCGCTTTGAGGAACGGCTGTATTTATCCTAGGAAAACAGGGGGAAGCATGTACTATACACAGGAAGAACTGATGCAGTATTCCCAGGAGAGCGGGAAGTCACTGGCAGAAATTGTCTTGGACAGTGAAGTCGAAGACACGAACACACCGAAAGAGGAGATTCTCAACACCCTCCGCCGGATGGTGAATGTCATGGAGGATTCCGCCAAGGAGTTTTTGGACAAGGAATCCGTCACAAAGATGTCCTTGGTGAGCGGATACTCCAAGAAATTACAGGCCTACCGGGAAAAGAAGAGTCTGTGTGGCGATGTCATCATCAATGCCATGGCAAAGGCCTTTTCCACGGTGGAATGCAATGCCACCATGGGTCGGGTGGTCGCTGCGCCCACGGCGGGATCAGCGGGCATCGTCCCCGCGGCTTTGATGACCTATAAAGATCGCTTCGGGGCAGACCAAGACCGGCTGGTGGAAGCCCTGTTGAATGCGACCGCCATCGGCCATCTCATCGGCCATTACGGAACCTTTGCGGGAGCAGAAGGAGGCTGTCAGGCCGAGTGCGGTTCGGCTTCTGCCATGGCCTCCGCGGCCCTGGTGGGTCTTCAGGGAGGTACGATGGAGCAGATGTTTACGGCGGCCAGCATTTCCATCATGAACATCTTGGGCATGGTCTGTGATCCCGTGGGTGGATTTGTGGAATACCCCTGTGGTTTCCGGAATGCTTCGGGAGTCGTCAATGCGATGATTTCTGCCGATATGGCCCTAAGCGGCTTCCGCTGTGTGATTCCCTTTGACCAGATTGCCGTGGTCATGGGAGAGGTGGGAAGGAGCCTGCCCTCCAGTCTTCGTGAGACAGGGGTCGGCGGAATTGCGGGCACTCCCAAGGGCAAGGAACTGAGGGACCAGTTTATCGCAAAGTGCAAGGCCGAAGGCAAACGGAAACGAAGAAAATAGAGACCCTACAAGGTCCCGTGGGAGAGCGGTTTTCGGCTTTTCCACGGGACCTTTTTGTTGCACGGAACGAAAGCGCGTTGCAAATTTGCCTGTTTTGGAATTATGGGTTACCATAAAGCCGTTAAAAGAAAACTGAACCATCATGATAGAGGTGCGGTTGCTAAGAGTAGCGAAACGGAACTGGGAATTGCCGTTTCGAGAAAGGAGTAATCGCCGAGGAGCGATTGTTGTGAACCTACACAAGGTCGTGTCCGGGGCAAGAGAGAATATTTCTTGCACTGTCGTCCTCAGGGACGGAGAGCTGTCACGACATTCATAGCGAATTCTTTTTGCGTACCACTATGGAATCGAGGCGGGTCATGACTCGATTCAGTGATGCACGGGAGCGAAAGCTCGAAAGGAGACGTTATGAATTATTTTTTTGCCCGCCATCGAAGAGGGATCTTCCTCTTTGGCATCTTTTTCGGCATGGTCTTGTTGAATTTCCCTGTGGGAGCAGCGGAAGAGGCGGCAAGAACCGCCAGTCCCTTCTATCGGTCGATCTGCTCCCTGTTACCGCCGGTGATTGCCATCGCTTTGGCCCTTCTCACTAAGCAGGTCTATCTCTCTCTCTTTACGGGTGTAGTGGTGGGAGCCCTTTTTGCGGGCGCCTTTCATCCCGGTCAGACCCTCACCGTTCTCTTTCAAAAAGGCCTTGTTGGCTCGATTGCGGATCCCTATAATGCGGGAATTTTAGTGTTTCTGGTGATTCTCGGCATCTTGGTGGCCCTGATGAACCGGGCGGGGGGCTCTGCCGCCTTTGGCCGTTGGGCCTCCCAACATATCAAGAGCAGGGTGGGAGCACAACTTGTCACCACTGCCCTGGGTGTTTTTATCTTTATCGATGACTATTTTAACTGCCTGACGGTGGGTTCGGTCATGCGCCCGCTCACGGATCGTTATCGGATTTCTCGAGCCAAGCTGGCTTACCTGATTGATGCGACGGCAGCGCCGGTCTGCATCATCGCTCCGGTGTCCTCCTGGGCAGCGGCCGTTTCTTCCTATGTGGGAGAGGGAAAGGGGATTTCTCTTTTCATTCAAACCATTCCCTTTAATTTTTATGCCCTGCTCACCCTGGTCATGATGGTGATCCTGGCGGTGACCGGTTGGAACTATGGCCCCATGGCGCAGGCGGAGGAGGCTGCCGACCGGGGCGCCGATTTGTCCCGATTAAAGGCCATGGCGGAAAGTCAGCCGTCCCCCTCCTCTTCGGGAAGGGTGATTGACCTGGTGCTGCCGATCGTTGTTCTCATCGGCTGCTGCATCGCCGGTATGCTCTATTCGGGAGGCTTTTTTGCCGGCAGCTCTTTCGTCGTCGCCTTTTCGCAATCCGATGCCTCCATCGGCCTTGTCATCGGGTCCTCATTGGCCTTGGTGTTCACCATCCTTTACTATCTTTTCCGCCGTCTGATTCCCTTAAAGGAAGTGGGGGATGCCATTCCCCAGGGCTTCCAGTCCATGGTGCCCGCCATCCTCATTCTGGTCCTGGCCTGGTCCTTAAAGTCCATGACGGACGGTCTCGGTGCCGGAGCCTTTGTTCAGTCCCTGGTCGCCCGGCATGCGAGTGCCTTCCATGCCTTTCTCCCGGCCCTCATCTTCCTGATTGGCGGCTTTCTCTCCTTTTCTACGGGGACCAGCTGGGGAACTTTTGGAATTCTCATTCCCATAACCCTGGGGATCTTCCCGTTGAGTAATCCTCTGGGAGTGGTCTGTGTCAGTGCCTGCATGGCCGGAGCCGTTTGTGGCGATCATTGCTCTCCCATTTCCGATACCACGATTATGGCCGGAGCCGGGGCCCAGTGCGACCACCTCTCCCATGTGTCCACCCAATTGCCCTATGCCATGACCATAGCGGGAGTCAGCTTCATTGCCTATCTGCTCACGGGCTTCTTCCCACACGCCCTACCGATTTTGCTCTTTTCCATCCTTCTTCTCCTGGGATCTCTCTGGTTTTTCAGCCAAAGATTCCCCCGAAAAGAACGTCATTAGCCGAGAATTCCCTCCCCGGATTCGCTCCGGGGAGGGGCATTTTTCCATTGAAAAAATTATTTGCATTTTTTTGTAAAATTAAGTAACATAAGGAGTACGAGTTGCGGGGTGTGGCGCAGTTCGGTAGCGCACTTGTCTGGGGGACAAGGGGCCGCAGGTTCAAATCCTGTCACTCCGATATCGTAAAAAACCGCTTGAATCCAATGGGTTCAGGCGGTTTTTGTTTATCATTTATTCGCAATTGTAATCCGCATTGTAAGTTTTTTTCGAATCCGCAAGCCGCGCTATTTATTGCGATCAATCGTCTCTCGGGTCATCCGATCCTCTCCCTTCTCTTTGTGGAGAAGGCGCTCCACTTTTTGTTCATCCAGAAGCTGGTCCGCACTGAGTAATTGAAAGCCTTCGGGATCTGCCAGCCACTTTCCGCTCCCCTCCCGGTAGACTCCGGACAGGGAAGTAAGGGCAAAGAGAGGAACGGTTTTTCCATTTTCGAGATGGCAGGGAATCGAAAATTGACAGAGAAGGCGATTAAAGGAAGGCAGACTCGTGCTTTTTCCCTGCCGGGGATCCTTGGGCGTGAGGAGAATCCAGGCGGTGGGAATCGGTTCTTCCAGCTTTTGCGGAGAGAGGGCTTCCAATTTTTCTCCGATATGGGCAACCATATATTTTTTCATGCGCTGTTGAAGGGGAAGAAGCGCTTCTTCGCCAAACTTGGCCCTTTGCTCAGTGGGAAGCTGTTTTAAATCCTGCAGATAGGACGGGACTCCCTTTTCGGGAAGGGTGTAGCGGAAGGTCCGATTTTCAGTCGACAGAGTCAGCGACTGGGCCTCTAATACCCGGGGATTCGGGACCATGGTTAGGGTGAGCACCTCTCCTTTTTTACAGAGAAAGGTTGGACTCTCTCCCTTCTTCTCCGGCAAGGTCACAAAAATCGCTTTTTTGATCGACTCTTCCCAGTCCAATTCGACACGGGCTTCCAACCAGGGCGAGATTCCTTGAAAGGGAACATGGACCTTCTTCCAGAGGTCTTTGGCGGAGAGGGTTTTGCGCTGGGTAAGACCGGTGACCTGAGCCGAGTACCTGCTTTCCGAAAGCGTGAGCCCCGCCCTCTTCCAATATGTGGGATCGGGCGCCACTTGGACCTGTATGGTTTGTCCGTTCTTTAAATGCCGGTCGGGTTGGATGTGAACGGTGCAATGGTCCAGAGCGGCAGACCAAGTGGGAGATTTTGCTTCGATTTCTTTCATTCCTTCGGAGGTGTGGGGGTTGATTTTCCCTTGGTCATCCAACAGGGTGAGCAGGGTATCCAGGTCCAGGCTGCCTTCCACAAATCCCTCCCCATCGTTTCCCGAAAAGTGGAGATTGACCAATTGACGGGCAGGGAGAGTGAGCGGCGGGGAAGCGGGAGAACAGGAGGCCAGGAGAATCAGGAGGAATGCTGGGAAGAGGAGGGAGAGTTTTCTTTTCATCGTGAGTCCTTTCATTGTTTTGGTTTCTTTTTTCACTATAGCAAAGAGGCTGTGTCAAAGTGTGCCATCTTGACGGGGGCGAGCGTGGGATTTTCTCCTTGCTAAGAAGGGATTGCGGTATAATGGGAGCTGAAAGAAAACGTGTTCCATAATTTAAGGAGGTAATGATGAACCAAGTAGATACCAAAAAAGCACCCGCAGCGATTGGCCCCTATTCGCAAGCCATGGTGAGCAATGGTCTTGTTTTCACGTCCGGACAAATTGCCTTGGATCCTGAAAGTGGAGAGATTGTGGGAGATAAGATTGAAGAACAGGCGGAACAGGCCATTCAGAATCTGGGAGAAATTCTGAAAGAAGCCGGATCGGATTTTGATAAAGTCGTAAAGACCGTATGTTTCCTCTCCGATATGGGAAATTTCGGGGCGTTTAATGCCGTTTATGAAAAATACTTTACGAGCAAGCCCGCCCGGAGCTGCGTTGCGGTAAAGACCCTTCCCAAGAATGTTCTTTGTGAAGTGGAAGCCATTGCAGAAAAGTAAGCGGATAAATTCAGAAGTAAAGAAGGGAGACCGGCTTTCCGGTCTCCCTTTTATTGTAGTGACTTAACAAGTTCGAAAAGACGGACTAAGCGTCCTTCTCTCCGTTATGTCCATCATTCTCCGCATCAACATTCTGTTCATTGTTTAAAACGTTCATGTTGGTGGCACTATTCATGTTGTTATTGACCACGTCGTTGTTGATGTCCGCTTTGTCCATCTTTGCGTCTTGGTCTTCTTTACTGTACTTCTTTTCCGTCATTTTCTTCCCCCTTCAGTTTCGCGCCGCATTCGGGACAGAATTTCGCCTTGGGATTGTCGATTTCTGTACCGCATTTCGGGCAATTGATGCTTTCTTTTATTGGTCTCTTCGTTCCGCACTCGGAACAGAAGTTCCCTTCATTCATTGTACCGCATTCCGGACAGGTCCAGGAATTCTTTGAGGAAGTTGGTTGTTCATCTTGCTTTCTCTGCGCTTCCTCGCTTTGTTTTTTCTCCTCCTGTGCTTTCATCTGCTGGGCATTGGTCTGGGAAAACTGTCCCATTCCGGCTCCCGCCGCATTCATGCCGATTCCCATTCCCATAAAGGTCTGACCGGCACCCGCCTCATTGGAGCCGGCGGCTTCCATGCCGCGAGCAATGGATCCTTGAACATAGCCTTCTCGGATACTGGCATCGGAAAGCATGGACCCCTTGTTTCTCATGTTGATCATTTCCTGGGAATCTTCGGTGTAGGAGATGGATCCGATGCCGACGGATTCTACCCGGAAACCACGGAGGTCGGTCCATTTTTCATCGAGTACGTCCTGCATGTATTTCGCAAGCTCCATGCTCCGGCTGAGAACATGAGAAATCCGCAATCCATCCAAACTCATCTTGTTGAGGGAGGATTGGAAGGCGGTTAAAAACTCATCCCGATACTGCTCATTGATGTCGTTGATGCGGATGGACTCTTTGGAAGTATGGTCGGCAACTTGGATGTAGAACTTTACGGGGTCCACAATGCGGATGGAGTAGGTCCCAAAGGCCCGCAAGAACAGCTCGGCATTGTAAAAATTATCAAAATAGTTCACGGGATTGGGGGTACCGAATTTACAACCGCGAATTTCCTGCAGGTTGATGAAGTACACCCGCTGTTGTTGCGGGGTGGAACCGGCAAAGCGAACACGGTTGAAACTCTCCTTGACCGATTCCTTGAGTTCCCCGTTCATTAAGGAAGGCAGAGAGGAATCATCGACCTTGTAGTAGCCGGCCTCTGCGCTGTAATCTACGATCTTTCCGCCATCGATCAAGAGCATGCATTGTCCCTCATTGATATGGATAATGGAACCATTGGAGACGGTGTTCGCCGTTTTTTTCGTATTTGAATTTCTGGGATCATCCGGTCGAACAGCAACCCCGGGGGCCACAACGGTTTCCGGATCCATGTCTGCCGACTCAATGACTTCCAGCCAGGTATCGGCAAGTCCGCCGCCAATGGCATCCTTTAAGACTCTGATAATTCCCACGTTTTCCTCCTCTAGTCGAATCTTTATTTTTTGGTATACACTCTACAATCCTTTCTATACCCTTCTCGAAAGGAGAAAAACAAATTCTTAGGCAGCCCCTCTTCATAATTACATCATATTTCCCAGCTAAAATGTAAAAACTTTATGAGTGGGTATACACATGCTCATAACGATTTCGCTTGCTCCCAGGAGGAGAAAGCCGACGGGAAGATGATGCGGGAGGGTGCTTGTGGCGTCCACCCGCCTGATAAATGGTGTGCAAGATGCTTGCACTAGGAAAGAGGTAGGATGAAAGAGAATAAAAATTCCAGAAGACCTCGGCCGATGTATTTTTATTATGCCATCGTCTTTGCTGTGCTTCTTTTGGCACAATGGATCTTAGGACCGATGATCCAGGAATCAAGAATCAACGAGGTTCCCTATAGCACCTTCGTTAAGATGGTGGACGAAAAGAAGGTGACCAAGGTCAAGAGGGAGGACAACCAGTTCCTTTTTGAAGCTAAGGATGACAAGGGACAGAGTGCCGGATATCGAACGGGCCCCTGGAAGGATGAGAGTCTCACCAAACGCTTGGAAGCCCAGGGAGTGGAGTTTTCCGCCGATATTCCCCAGACAATCAATCCCATTTTCAGCTTTCTGTTGACCTTCATTCTGCCTTTTGCCCTGCTCTCCTTCTTGGGCTATCGATTAATGAAGAACATGGGCGGGATTGGCGGCATCGGAGGAGGCGGAGCGATGAGCTTCGGCAAATCCAATGCAAAAATCTATGTGAAAGCGAAAAGCGGAAAGAGCTTTCAGGATGTGGCCGGGCAGGAGGAAGCGATTGAAAGCCTGAAAGAGATCGTTAATTTCCTGGACAAGCCCAAACGCTATTCGGAAATCGGGGCAATCTGCCCCAAGGGCGTTCTCCTCGTCGGCCCGCCGGGAACCGGGAAAACCCTCCTGGCCCAGGCCGTTGCCGGAGAAGCGGAGGTGCCCTTCTTCTCCATTTCCGGATCGGAATTTGTGGAGCTCTTCGTCGGTATGGGGGCTTCCAAGGTGCGAGACCTCTTCAGCGAGGCGAAGAAGAAGGCTCCCTGCATCGTCTTCATCGATGAGATTGATGCCATCGGAAAGCGGAGAGATACCGCCGGCTTCAGCAGCAATGATGAGAGGGAACAAACGCTAAACCAGCTGCTGAGCGAGATGGATGGCTTTGAGGGCAACTCCGGGGTGGTCATCTTAGCGGCGACCAACCGACCCGAGATTCTGGACAAAGCCCTGACCCGACCCGGGCGGTTTGACCGCTTGGTTCGCGTGGAGTTGCCGGATATTCGGGGACGAGAAGACATTCTGAAGGTCCACTCCAAGGACGTCAAGATGGAAGCCGATGTGAACCTTGCAACTATTGCCAAGATGACGGCGGGAACATCGGGAGCGGAGCTTGCCAACATCATCAATGAAGGCGCTTTGCGCGCGGTGCGGATGAACCGGAGCCGGGTGACGGAAGAGGACCTGGTGGAGTCCGTGGAAACGGTGATCGCCGGTCAGCAAAAGAAGAATGCCGTGATTACCGACCGGGATAAGAAGATGATTGCCTACCATGAGGTGGGTCATGCGCTGGTAGCGGCTCTTCAGAAGTTCACCGCTCCCGTCACGAAGATTACCATTATCCCCAGAACCTCCGGTGCCCTGGGCTATACCATGCAGGTGGATGAGGAAGAAAAGGTCCTGATGACCCGGGAAGACCTCTTTAAGGAGATCGTCACCCTGACGGGAGGCCGTTCGGCAGAGGAACTCATCTTCGGGACCAAGACAACGGGGGCTTCCAATGATATTGAGCGGGCAACAAAGCTGGCCCGGTCCATGGTCACGCGTTTCGGGATGACCGAGGAGTTTGACTTTATCGCCCTAGAGACAAGCCAGAGTCGCTATCTGGGAGGAGACACCGAACTGATGGCCTCTCCGGGAACTGCCACGGAGATCGACCGGCGGGTGCGGCAGATTATCTCCCAGGCCCATGAACTGGCACTGTCGATTCTGAAGGATCACCGCCAGCAGCTGGAGGATATTGCCGGCTACCTGCTTGAGAAGGAGACCATCACGGGGGATGAGTTTATGGACATCCTCAATCGCAGCCTGGAATTCTATGGGCAGGAAACCATCGAGGAACGGAAGCAGGAAAAAGAGGAAGAAGAGCGATCCGAGGACCGAAGGGAGACCCCTTCCTCGGCGGAAGAAAAAGGAAAGGCACCTTCTTCGGAGGAAACGGAGGAGGGCGCCATCCCCATGCCGCCCGTCCCGGAGAGCCGGGAGAAGAAGTCTGAAAACTCACAGAAAGAGTAAAAAAAACAGCGGGAGCAAACCCGCTGTTTTTCTATGTCCGGCTTGCCATCGGCTTTTCAAAGGCAGGGGGAACACTTATAATAGAAGAAACAATTATTTGTTGAATTTATGCTTCACCCCTTGTCGGGGTTTTTTGCTGAGAAAGAGGTGGCAGGGATATGAAAGATAAGGTCTATATCACGGGACACCGGAGTCCGGATACGGATTCCATCTGTTCCGCTTTGGCCTATGCGGAGTTAAAAAATCGAATGGGGGATGTGGAAGCCATTCCCATTCGAATCGGTGAGTTAAATCAGGAAACACGTTTTGTCTTAGATCGTTTTGGAGTGGATGCTCCTATCTATATGGATTCCATGCAGCCGAAGTTGCAGGATTTAAAGATTGACCATGCCTATGGAATTTCCCCGGAGACCTCGCTCCATAAGGCGAGTCAGATCATTCAGGAAAACCATCTGAATAATTTAGCCATTGTGGATGAGAAGCAGGAACTGGTCGGCGTCATTTCCTTATCCAATATTACCAAGTCCTATGCCAATGTGTGGGATGACACCATTCTGGGGCGGTCACAGACCAGCCTGGAAAATATCTTGGAAGTGCTTTCCGCGAAGGCCCTGTATCGTCCCAAGAAAGCAAGACGATGGGTGGGATCGATGACGGTCCATGCCATGGGCCATGTGGATAAGGATATCATCGAAGAGAATGATATCTGCCTCGTGGGAAACCGGAAGGAAGCCCAGGAATACGCCATCGGAATCGGGGTTGCCATCCTGGTGCTGACCAACGGATCCAAGCTGGATTCCTCCTTGAAAGAGGCCTGTGAGAAGAATGGCGTGACGGTGATTTCCACCGAACTTTCCACCTTTATGGCGGCTCGCATCTTGCCCCAGGCCGTTCCGGTTCGCTTTCTCATGACCTCGGAGGGGCTGGTGGCCTTCCATACGTCCGATTATATGGACGTTGTGCAAGAGAAGATGGCCTCCACCCGTTTTCGCTCCTATCCGGTCCTGGATTCCAATAACCACGTGGTGGGCTCCATCAGCCGCTATCACCTAATCAATACCGAGAAGAAAAAGCTCATCATGGTGGACCATAATGAAAGGAGTCAATCGATTCAGGATTTGGACCGGGCAGACATCCTGGAGATCATTGATCATCACAGGGTTGCCAATGTCACCACGGCCCAGCCCATCATGTTTCGGAATATGCCGGTGGGCTGCACCGCCACCATCATCTCGCAGATGTTCTTTGAACAGGGCATCCGACCCTCCCGGGAAGCGGCGGGCTTGATGGCATCGGCGATTATCTCCGATACCCTGCTCTTCCGGTCTCCCACATCCACGGAACTGGACCGGCTGGCTTTGGATCGGCTGGCTGTCATCGCCGGCATTCATCCGGAAGAATATGCCATGGAGATGTTCCAGGCGGGGACCGACCTGTCCGGGAAAAAGCCCAATGAGATTCTGACCGAGGATGCCAAGTTTTTTAATATCGAAGGGGTAAAAACCAAGGTCGCCCAGGTCTTTACCATGAACCTGGAGTCCTTAAACGGACTGCGACAGGCCTTGCTCACGCGGATGAAGGAACTTTTGAATGAGCAGAATGAGGACATCTATCTTCTTGTGATGACGGATATTTTCAAGGAAAACTCCTACCTGCTCCATGTGGGATCGTATGGGCAAGCCATTGCCCAGGAGTTCGGGAAGAGCTTGGTGGAGTATGGCTTTCTGGCAGAGGGCGTGCTCTCTCGAAAGAAGCAGATTGTTCCCAAGCTTACCGCAGCGATCAGTCGGGCCCAGCAGGGAAAGACGGAATAGGAAGTGATTCGGATGAAAGAGGGAGAAGGGGACTTTGAGACCCTTTTGAAAGAAGCGACCGAAGAGACCGTGGAGGAAGCGGCTCAATGGATTCGAAAGGGGGAGCTCGTTGCCTTTCCGACGGAAACGGTCTACGGTTTGGGAGCCAATGGACTCGATGGCTCGGCCTGTAAAAAGATATTTGAAGCAAAGGGGCGGCCCCAGGACAATCCTTTGATCCTGCACATTGCGGATCGATCGCAGCTGGATGAGATTGTGGAAGAAGTTCCCGCCTCTTTGGAGCCCCTCATGGAAAAGCTGTGGCCGGGGCCCATGACCCTGATATTTAAGAAGTCACAGAGGGTTCCTCGGGAGGTCACTGCGGGCGGAGAAACGGTGGGGGTCCGAATGCCCTCCCATCCGATCGCCCGGGTGCTCATTCGAAAGGCCGCTTGTCCGATTGCCGCCCCTTCGGCCAACCGGAGTGGAAAGCCCTCCCCTACGAATGCGAGGGATGTCCTGCAGGATATGGCGGGACGCATTCCCTTTATCCTGAATGGCGGTGACTGTCAGATTGGCATTGAGTCAACGGTCATTGATGCGACGGTGGAGCCCGCGGAGATTCTTCGACCGGGTTACTATACGAGAGAAGTGTTGGATCCCTTTTTGCGGCAGGTACGCTACGATCGGTCGATTTTACGGGACGGGGAGATTCCCAAGTCTCCCGGACAGAAGTATCGCCACTATGCCCCGGACGCGCGGGTGACGATTTACCTGGGAAGTCCGGAAGGCGTCTTTCGGACCATGCAGGTGGAAACCCAAAAGAATTTAGAACAGGGAAAGCGCACGGGTCTTCTCCTCTTTGAAGAAGAGGGAATGCGAATTGAAAAATTCGGAGATCAGGACTACCTGTACAACGCCGGTGGGGAGGTCATCCCCGCCCACCGGGTTTGCTTCTGTGGCAAGAGGGGGAATCTGGAGCGAATGGCGTCCTTGATGTTCACTGCCCTCCGTCAGTTTGATCGGGAGGGAATGGATGAGATCATTGCGGAAGGTGTAGAGGCAGAGGGCTTTGGAGTTTCCATTATGAACCGGCTCCGGAAATCGGCCTCGGGTCGCGTATTTTATGTGGATTAGCCAGAGAAATCTGGATGGAAGATAAGGATGAAACCGGCTTGAGCCGGAGAAATTGAAGGAGGAAGCGATGAAGAATGTAACCGTTTTGGACCACCCCCTGGTAAAACACAAGCTGTCGATTTTACGGCAGAGGGACACCGGAACCAATGAATTTCGGCAGATTGTTGCAGAGATTGCACGACTGATGGCATATGAGGCAACTCGCAATCTGGAACTGGAAACCTATGCGATTGAAACACCGCTGGAACGTACAACGGGGTATCGTATTGCCGGGAAGAAATTGGCGATTATCCCGATTTTACGTGCGGGCCTGGGCATGGTGGATGCCTTCTTGGACATTGTTCCAACGGCGAAGGTGGGACACATTGGTCTTTATCGCGATCCCGAGAGCTTCAAGCCTGTGGAATACTATCTCAAGCTTCCCAAAGATATTTCGGATCGGGAGATTTACGTGTTGGACCCCATGCTGGCAACGGGAGGTTCCATGATTGCAACGGTGGACTGCCTGAAGAAGAAGGGCTGCAAAAACATCCATGCGGTAGATATCATCGCAGCTCCCGAGGGACTGGAAGCCATGCAGAAGGCGCATCCGGATGTGGATATCACCATTGCCGGCTTGGACCGAACCCTCAATGAGCAAAGATATATTCTGCCGGGATTGGGAGATGCCGGGGATCGACTCTTTGGAACCAAGTAAGGAGTCAGCATGGAATATATTCGAGTGCGAAAAAGCGGCCCCCTTCATGGCACGGTCAAAGTGAGTGGGGCAAAAAATGCAGCGCTCCCGATTCTCGCCGCCTCTCTGTTAGCCACGGAAGAGGTGATCTTAGAAGAAGTTCCTCCTCTCAAGGACGTGGAGGTGATGATCAAGGTTCTCCGCTCTCTGGGGGCAAAGGTGGAATACTTGGAAGAGGAAAAGATTCGCATTGATTCCTCCGGCGTGGACCACTATGAGGCACCGGGCGAGCTGATGAACCTTATGCGAGCTTCTTTCTTGGTGATGGGTCCCCTTTTGACCCGGCTGGGGAGAACGCGGACCCGCCTTCCCGGAGGTTGTAATATCGGGAAACGACCCGTGGATCTTCATCTCAAAGGCTTCTACCATCTCGGAGCGATTTTGGATGAGGATGCGGACTCCATTGGAGCAAAGGCGCCGGAAGGCGGCCTTCAGGGAGGAACGGTTTATTTGGATTTTCCCTCCGTGGGGGCAACCCAGAATATTATGATGGCGGCTTCCATGGCCAAGGGAGAAACCCAGATTGACAATGCGGCGAAGGAACCGGAAATCGTCGACTTAGCGAACTTTTTGAATAAGATGGGGGCCCATGTTCGGGGAGCGGGAACGAGCACGATTCTCATTGAAGGGGTGGAGCGTTTAAAAGGCGCTCGCCACTCCATTATTCCCGACCGCGTGGAGGCCGCAACCTTTCTGGTGGCAGCGGCCATGACCTATGGGCAGGTTCGCGTGGAGCATGTCATTGCTTCCCATATTCGACCGATTCTTGCGAAGCTGGTGGAAGCGGGGAGCAAGGTAGAGGTTGCCGAAGATGAGGATGTGATTCAGGTCTCCCCGGGACAACCCCTGTCCGCCATCAAGATTCGAACCCTTCCGTATCCCGGCTTTCCCACGGATGCGCAGGCACAGTTCATGGCCCTTATGGCGATCTGCCAGGGACAGAGCAAGGTGGAAGAAACCGTCTTTGAGAACCGCTTTATGCACGTGGATGAACTCAACAAGATGGGCGCCCTGATTGTTACCGATGGCAATGAGGCGGTGATCCGAGGGGTAGACCATCTAGTCGGAGCCAGTGTGAATGCCACCGACCTTCGCGCCGGAGCGGCCCTGGTGATTGCCGGTTTGGTTGCGCAGGGGGAGTCGCATATCCATAACGTGTACCATATTGACCGAGGCTATTATAAATTGGAAGAGAAGCTGCGAGGTCTTGGGGCAGATGTGGAACGCATATTCGTGGAGGATGAAGAAAACGAACAATAAGAAATGAGGAAAGTGCCATGCAGGTCAAGGGAACGGTACAGAAGATTCGCTTTCATAATGAAGAAAACGGATGGACAGTCCTCCTTCTTTCTACGGAAGACGGAGACCTAACCTGTGTTGGCACTTTTTTGTCGATTTCGGAGGGAGAGTCCTGGCAGATGGAGGGCTCTCTTGTTTTTCATGACCGCTATGGGGAGCAGCTGCAGGTGAGCCGGGCGCGACAGGTCCAACCGGAAGGCCGAGAGGAATTGATTCGCTACCTCTCCTCGGATCTGGTGCCCTTCATCGGCCCCAAAACCGCGGAGAAACTCCTGGACCGCTATGGCGAAGAGGTCCTTCCCCGGATCATGGAAGACGTTTCAACGTTGACGGCCATTCGGGGCATCGGCAAGAAAAAAGCCCGGGCCATTCAGGAAGCGATCGCCTCCCAACAGGAAGCCCGGCAGGAGATTCTTTATCTCCAATCCCTGGAGATCGGACCCAAGACCGCCGCCGCGATTTACCGGGCCTATGGCGCGGAAACGCGGAAGATCTTGGAGGACAATCCCTATCGGATGATGGAAGAGGTTGATGGGGTCGGCTTTCAAACGGCCGATCGCATTGCCCAAAAGGCGGGAATTGCGCCGGATTCTCTGTTCCGCCTGCGGGCAGCCCTCCTCTATCTCTTTCGCCGAGGTGCCTATGAAGAGGGCATCTGTTTTTTCACCGAAGAGGAGCTGACGCACCGTCTTCGGCAATTGCTTTCCACCTCCCTCTCCCAGCTTCCCCAGTTACTTTTTGAACTGGAGGGAGACGGCCAACTGGTGGTGGACCGAGAAAAGGGCCGCATCTACCTGGAAGAAATGGACCGGCTGGAAAAGACCATCGCGCGTCGGCTTTATGAGGTGGAGGAAGAGGGTAGGAAAGAAGTCCCCCTCTCTCTGCCTCCGGATTTTTTTGACCGGCGGGAGGGTTTTCAACTTTCGCCCAAGCAGCAGGAGGCGGTCCGGCTGGCGGCAAAAACACCCTGCCTGGTGATTACCGGAGGACCGGGGACCGGGAAAACCACGATATTAAAGACCATTCTTCGGTTGTTGGAAGAGAATGGACGCAAGACCCTCCTTGCGGCTCCCACGGGGAGGGCGGCAAAACGGATGGAGGAGTCCACGGGACGGGAGGCACAAACCCTCCACCGGCTCCTGGGCTATCGTTCAGGGGAAGGGCTGGGCTTTCAGGCGGAGCACACGCAGGACAATCCCATCGACGCGCAGGCCCTGATTGTGGACGAGGCGAGCATGATGGATCTCTTTCTCATGGGAGCCACGTTGGAGGCGCTTCCACTGGGCTGTCGGCTGCTGTTTGTGGGAGATGTGGACCAGTTGCCCCCCGTGGGACCCGGGAATGTCTTGCAGGATTTATTGAAATCCGGCCGGGTTCCCAGCATCTCCCTGGACCAGATTTTTCGCCAGCAGTCCGAGTCTTTGATTGTGGTCAATGCCCATCGGATTAATCGGGGGCTGCCTCCCCTGTTGAATGAACGATCCTCGGATTTCTTTTTTCTTCCGGCCACCAATAGCCCGGACTGTGCCGATCTTTTAACGGATCTGGTTTTGCGCCGGCTTCCCGACCACTATGGTCTGGATCCCCTGCGGGACATCCAGGTCCTCTCTGTGACGAAAAAGGGTCCCTGTGGCGTCGAAGAGCTGAATCGCAGGCTGCAGCAGGCCTTGAATCCACCCTCGGAAGAGGAGGAGGAATGGAATTTTGGGGACCGCAGCTTTCGACGGGGCGACAAAGTCATGCAGATGAAAAATGATTACAAGCTGCGCTGGACGCGGCGACAAGGCGAGGAAGAAGAGGAGGGGGAAGGCGTTTATAACGGAGACTTTGGCTTTATTCAAAGCCTGGATGGGGAAGAGGACCGCCTTCTCACCGCTTTTGATGACCGCCTGGTGGTTTACAACCACGAGAGCCTTCGAGAATTGGACCATGCTTACGCGATCACCGTCCATAAGTCGCAGGGATCGGAATTTCCCTGCATCGTGCTTCCCCTGGTGGCATCGAGTCCCCTTCTTCTCACGCGAAACATCCTCTATACGGCCATCACCCGGGCTCGTAAGCTGGTCGTCCTGGTGGGCAGTCAAAGGGTTTTGGAGCAGATGGTGGAGCGACGGATGCTTCTTCGTCGGAGTTCCTCGCTGGATGAACGGATTCGACGGCAATGGAAGGTCCGGGCGCTCTTGGAGGGGAGGGAGGCCTTTCATGATTCCATGGAAGAAAGCGAAGACTGAGGCCTTCTCCTGGCTTCCCGCTTTTGAGAACCTGTTTTTTCAGGACGGTTCCCTCTGCCCGGTCTGTGGGGAATCGAATGCGGGAATCTCCCATCTTTTTTGGCGAGGCCCCAACGAGGCGGAAGGGAGGCGGCGAATCCTTTCCATTCCGATTTCTCCCTTTGCCGGCCAGCTCTGTTCCGGCTGTTGTGAGCATATCGAATGGCTTCCCGCCAAGAGAGCGTTGGGAGCGGAGGAAGAGTTTGTCTGCTACACGGGTGCCTTTTATAACAATTTTCTGAAAGAGCTTTTTGCCCGCTATAAATTTGAGGGAGCTTCCTATTTGGAGGAATTTTTTAAGAGACTGATGGTCCTGTGTGTGGAACAAATTCGTCCCCTTTCCCAAATCTCCTGGGTCACCTATGTCCCCTCCCAACGAAGTCGCCTGCTTCTGCGAGCCTATAATCCTTCCCGGCGGATGGCGGAGGCCATTGCCCGTGCCCGGGGAATCCCCCTTTATGATCTCTTTACCCAGCGGGGAAGCCATCGGGAGCAAAACAAGAGCTCCTATGAGGACCGCATCAGCAACGTAAAAAATCGCTTCTGTATCAAAGCGGTCTATCGAGAGGGAAAGAAGCCGCTTCCTCGGGGAATGGGGCTTTTGGTGGATGATTTTCTGACCACGGGAGCCACCATGACCAGCCTGCTTGGCTTGGGGACTAGGTCCGGCCTTTCCTTAGAGGGACTCTGCCTTGCGGCATCCAGTTATCCCGTCGTAGAGGAATGCCTTCTTCCGCAGAAAAACAACCCGGTCCCATTGAATGGGAGACAAGAGGGCTATAATAAAAAGAGAGAAGAAACCGTAGAAAAAGAAAGGATGTGTCATGAAAACCGTATTGGTGGAACCCCTTACCATTTCTGAGGATCTGCTGCAGAAACTCTCCCAACCTCTTCGGGAAGGGGACAACGAATTTGTGGCCTACGACAGCAAACCACAGAATAAGGAAGAGTGGCTGGAGCGAACTAAGGACTGTGACCAGCTTATCCTGGCAAATACAAAAATGCCGGTAGAGGTGATCACACAGAACGATAAGCTCGCCTATATCAATATTGCCTTCACGGGTGTGGATCATGTGCCCGTGAAAGAGGCAAAGGAGAAGGGAATTGTCGTCTCGAATGCGGCAGGATATTCCGATGAAGGCGTTGCGGAGTTGGTCATCGCCCTAAGCATCTCCCTGCTTCGACAGGTGCGGGAAGCCGACCGGGGCATCCGCAAGGGAGGAAAAGCGGCCGATTTCCTGGGTCAGGAAGTCTATGGGAAAACCGTCGGAATCATCGGAACCGGTCACATTGGCAGCCGCGTCGCTGAGCTCTTTCATGTGATGGGAGCCAAACTTTTGGGCTACAGCCGCAGTGAGCGAGAGGCCTGTAAAAAGCTGGGTCTTACCTACGTTTCCCTGGAAGAGCTGCTTAAAAAGTCGGATATTGTGACGGTTCATCTTCCACAGAATGAGGAGACGAAGAACTTTCTCAGCGAAAAAGAGCTTTCCCTCATGAAGGAGAGTGCGATTTTGATAAACTGTGCAAGAGGACCGATTGTCAATTCTGAGGATCTGGCAAAAGCCCTGAAGGAGGGAACGATTGCGGGAGCCGGCGTTGATGTCTTTAACCGGGAGCCGCCGCTGTCGGAGGAAGCGCTCTTGGAGGCGCCGAACGCCTTGCTTACGCCCCATGTTGCCTATTTTACGGTGGAGGCAATGGAAAAACGTGCGCAGATCGTCTTCGAGAATGCCGTCGACTTTTTAGAGGGAAGGGATGTTAAAACCGCCCTTTAATGGGAAAGAAGACGTTTTATCGGAAGGAAAAACCGCCGGTCCCACATGGGACCGGCGGTTCTTTTCGATGAGATGCGATTTTTTGTCTTTCTCTACACGGGCTCCTTGGGGTCTTTGTTTAAGAAAAGGCGTTTGCGGCTGATGATGATTTCTGAGCCGGCGACGATAATCGTGCAGACGTACTGCAGCCAGACCAGAAGACCCAAGATTCCTGCCAGGGATCCGAAATAGAGGGAGAGATTGGACAGATTGTCCAAAACGAAGCCATAAATCATGGTAATGATGATGATGCCCATCCCGGAAAAGAGCCCTCCGATCAGGGCGGAAGACCAGCGGATGGAGCCCTTCGCGACAATGGGTGCGGTTTTGTAGAAGAGAACCAGCACCAGGATAAAGAGAATCGGAGGCAAGAGCCGGGCCAGCAGGGAATTGGTGATGGAGAGCAGGGGGGTCATGATCTCCCCCAGACGGAGAAACTCCATCAGGTAGCGAATGGCAAGAATGATCTGGTCGTAGAAGACGTAGAAGAGCAGGATCAGAATCACCGCGACCATGAAGAAGACGGTGTAGATGATGGAGATCAGGCGAATGAGGAGGGCGTTGCCCCGGTATTCGAAGTTCATGCTCTGGTTCACGCTGCGTATCAGGGAATCCACGCCATTACTTCCCAGCCAGATGGCGGTAAAAATGCTGACCGAAATGGTGGTGCCGGAAGCCGAGGTTGCGAGGCTGTTGATCACCCCTTTGATGAGCTCCATGATGGGTTGGGGGAGCATTTCCGCCAGGCGGTCCAAAAGCACCTGGGGATTCTGCAGAACCAAAGAGGCCAACTGCAGAAAAACCAGGATGAGAGGGATGCCCGCAAGGAGCAGGGCGTAGGAGAGAGAGGCCGCTCTTAGCTTGAGTTGGCCGTTTTTCAGGCGCCCCATAAATTCTTCCAGAAAAATCTTGGCCTTTTCTTTCATGATCCCTCCTTTGGGTTCCCCGGCTTTTCTGCAGGCGTTGCGTGCCCCCTATGCGTCTAGTTTGCTTGCAAATAGTGGGCAAACCAGGCGGCAATTTCTTCCAGCCTCTTGATTCGGCTCTGCGGTCTGCCCGACCGGGAGAGTTCGTGTGTCTCTTTCTTGAAGACCACGAGCTTGGTTTCCACCCCTTGCAGGGTCAGAGCGGTGTACATCTGCATCCCCTGCTCCAACGGGCAACGAAGGTCATGATCCGAGTGGATAAAGAGCGTGGGGGTGTTCGCATGCTCTGCATACTTGAGCGGCGAGGCTTCCCAGGCCTTCTCCGGATGGTGGAAGAGGTCGCCTCCCGTTTGGTCGGGAGCAAAGGTGTAGCCGATATCGGACACGCCATAGAAGCTGAACCAGTTGGAGATGGACCGCTGGGAGTTGGCGGCCTTAAAACGGTCCGTGTGGCCGATGATCCAGTTGGTCATGAATCCCCCGTAGGAGCCTCCCATGACCCCGAGGCGATTCTTATCGATATCCTCATATTTCTCCAGAACGAGGTCGGTAAAGTTCATTAAGTCCTCATAGTCGATGGTCCCATAGCGGCCATAGATATCCGAGAATTCCACGCCGTAGCCATCGGAACCGTGGGGGTTGGTGAAGAAGACAAAGTAGCCCAGGGATGCCAGATACTGCATCTCATGATGGAGCAGCTTGCCAAAGGCGGTCTTGGGTCCGCCGTGAATCGATAAGATGGCGGGGTAGCTTTTTCCCTTTTCATAGTTTAGCGGCTTCAACACGAAGCCATCCAGTTCATCCCCATTGGAGGAGAAAGTAAAATGCTCAATGGGGGCGAGGGGAATATCCTTGAGACAGTCGCTGAAATGGGAGAGGCAGCGGCGGCCCTGTGCATCCTGCACATAGAGTTCTGCCAGCTTTCCCTCGTCCATGGCGAAATAGTAGAGGGCGGCTTCCTTTTCGGGAAGACGATCAAAGCTTTCTACCGACTCATGGTCCGAGAGCAGGCACCAGTAGTTGCCCTCTTTGTCAATGCAGCTGATACCTGCTTGGTATCTCAGGGATTCGATAAAGTAGAGCCCCTCTTCACAGAGCTTCAGGTCGGATCCGTTTTCGCCTCGGACATCGGAACCCACCGCATGCCAGAAGGAGTGGTCGAAGTCCTCCTTGGAAAGCAAGCTCTTTTCTCCGCTTTCCAGATCGTAGAGATAGATGAGATCATCCTCATTGAGGCCGTGCTTCTTTGCCTCCGATCCCAAGACGATGGCCTTTGTTTCCTCCCGGTTGAAAACGGCGGCAGAGAGGACCATCTTGTCGTGGGAAATCTGCTTCACGCTGCCATCTTCCAGGTTAAGCAGGAAGAGCTCGGCACTTACCGGAGCTACCGCGGGACGGCGATCGCGGGCAAGGAAGAGGACCTTCTTTTTGTCCTTGGACAGGACATAGCTGAAGACATTCAGGCAATCCTCGGTCACTTGCTTCACCTTTTCGGACGGTTTGTCAAAGACATAGAGACGGCCAAAGCAGCCGACGGTAAAGTCCTGGCCATTGGACCAGAAGGGAAGCTCTTCTATCTCTACCCATTCCTCCTTTTTGGGGAAGGGGTTTCCGAGGAAAAGAAGTTGGTCCCGAGAAAGGGGCTCGAAATCCGCAACGGAATAGGGAAGGGAATAGGCAAAGGTCGCTTCTCCGCCCTCCACCGAGATGGTGTAAAAGTCACTGGTCCGCTCCTCCTTTTTCTTCTCCTCTTTCTTTTCCGAGGAGGCGTTTATCTCTTTATCCGCTTCCTTTTTCGGACGGCCGGAGGTAAAGAGGATGGTGCTTCGATCGAGGAAGCGGTAGTTGCCATCGCTGTCGGAAGAGGTAAGGGGGCGAATCTTTTCGGTCTTGGTATCGAGAAGCCATAGATTGGTGAGGTACTTATTGAGCTTTCGGTGGGCCTGACTCACTTGGAAGACGCCGTAGCTGGCATCTTCGTTCAATAGAATCCCTGAAGCACAGGGAAATTCGGTAAATTGATCGACTTTCATAGGACCTCCTTTAAGAAATCTAAGTTTAAAAATAGTATAGCAGATAAGAAGAATTCATAGCAGAAGGCACGGAGAAAAAGAAAACGCCTTGCAGAGCAAGGCGCTTTCTTTGAATCTTTTTCAACGGGGCAAGAGCCCCAAATCATTAATAAACGGGCACGGGTTCCAATTTTAAGATGGAATCCTTGTAGTTCTTGGCGTGGGTTACCGTCAGGAAATCCGCCACAATGGCGGCAATGACACCGATGATGTAAGAGATGGTGTAGTTTGCGGGATCCTTGGACCCTAAGAGACGGGACTCTAAGCCCAGACCGATTTCCGCATGGCAGATGTAGGAGATGACGATGAATACATAGAAGGTCATGGGAATCAGGGTCATCAGATACTGTTTGTTGTGACTGTAGAGATAGACCGTGGACATGGCCAGAGCGAAGCAGGCCACGAGCTGGTTGGTAAATCCAAAGTATCTCCAGAGAAGGGTAAAGCCGCCCGCATTCATCTTTGCAAAAGCAAGAATGGCCACCGCGGGAATAAAGATTCCCAGAGAGGTTTTCAGACGGTTTACGGAACGCTTCTGATCAATATTCAGGGCTTCCGCAACCATCAGACGGACGGAGCGGAAGGCCGTGTCTCCCGAGGTGATGGGGAGGACGATAACGCCCAAGACGGCCAGGATTCCACCGATGGTACCCAGGAACTCCTTGGAGATGATGGAGACCATCTGGGTGGCGTTCTGTCCCGTGATCATTTCCGGATTCCGGTTAAAGAGGACCATGGCACCGCCGGCCCAAGCCATCGCGATGAAACCTTCCATGATCATCATCATATAGAACGTTGTCCGTCCTTCTCGTTCATCCCCAACCGTGCGGGATACCAAGGTCGACTGGCTTCCATGGAAACCGGACATGATACCGCAGGCAACGGTGATGAAGAAGACCGGAATGAAGGGAGCACCCTTGGCGGGCTTGTAGTACTCCGGCACGGTGTCCCAAACATTCAAGAGGTTCTTGCCACCGTCTAAGATGATGCCAAAGAAGACCCCGACCGCCGAGATGATCAGGATCATACCGAATAAGGGGTAGATTCGACCGATCAGCTTATCGATGGGGAAGAGGGTCGCGACCAGATAGTAGGCGAAGATCACGGCGTAGACGATCCAGATGGTGATATGGTTGGGAGAGGAATCCAGACCAAGAATCGGTCCTGTGATCAGGTCTCCCGGGGTGTAAACGAAAACCACACCCGTTAAAATCATCAAGATCATCACAATTACTAAGTAAATCTTGTGGTTGATGTTTCCTAAATAACGTTGCATAAGTCCGGGCATCTGTGCTCCACGATTTCTCATGGAAATCATACCATTTAGATAATCATGAACAGCACCTGCAAAGATGTTCCCGATGGGGATCGCGATAAAGGCGATTGGTCCAAACAGGACACCCTGGATGGGCCCTAAGACAGGACCGGTTCCGGCAATGTTCAGCAATTCGATTAACGAGTTTTTCCATTCCGGCATCGTGACAAAGTCGACTCCGTCTGCCATGGTGGTGGCAGGGGTTTTTCGGTTATCGGGACCGAAGACTTTTTCCACTACGCGGGAGTAAAGAAATCCGCCGACGAACAGGAGAACAATACCAATTGCAAAAGTAAGCATGAGTTACTCCTTTCGAGATAAAAGCAATCATTGCGAATTGGGAAGATTCAAAACCCCTTCGTTCTTCTACGAAATAATTTTATCACTAATTCTAAGGAATAGTTACCGGTAAAAAGAAATATATACAAAAAAGACAGTAAAACCAACAAATAAATTGTTTTTAGCAAAACAGCAAGGGAGCTTAGCCCCCTTGCCGGCATCTTTTTTGTGTTTTGCTTGTTATTCGTCCTCTCCGGGAATTTCTGTGGGTCTGTCGTCCCGGGACGTCCCCTCCAGTAGACGGGCCACGAAGACACCGCAGGCACTGGCTTGGGAGAGGGAATGGGTTACACCGGAACCGTCGCCGACGGCATACAGGCCCGGAATCGGCGTTTCCAGTTGGTCGTTGACGCTGACCACGGAGTTGTAGAATTTCACCTCCACCCCATAGAGCAGGGTGTCCTCATTGGCCATCCCCGGGGCGACCTTATCCAACTGGTAGATCATCTCTATAATGTCATCCATCTGCCGCTTGGGCATCACCAGGGAGAGGTCTCCGGCGGTGGCTTTCAGCGTGGGTCTGGTGAAGCACTTTTGCATGCGACGCTCGCTAGACCTTCTTCCCCGAATCAGGTCTCCGAAGCGCTGCAGAAGAACGCCGCCTCCCAGCATGTTGGAGAGGCGGGCGATGGACTCTCCGTATTCATTGGAATTTTTAAAGGGCTTGGTAAAGTGGTTGGAGACCAGGAGTGCGAAGTTCGTGTTTTCGGTGAGCTTCTTGGGGTCGGCATAAGCATGCCCGTTCACGGTAATGATCCCGTTGGTGTTTTCCGTGACGACGACACCGCGGGGGTTCATGCAGAAGGTTCGCACAAGATCGTTATACTGCTTGGTCTGGTAGACGATTTTCGACTCATAGACCTGGTCGGTGATATGGGCGAACACCTCCTGCGGAATCTCCACGCGGACACCGATATCGACGCGGTTGCTGTGCATGGGAACGTCAAATTTTTCGAAAACCTGGCTCATCCACTTGGATCCGGATCTTCCGGAGGCCAAGACAACTTTTTGGCAGCCGTAACTTTCCCCTCGATTTGTGGTGAGCACAAAATCCTCTCCCGGTTTTTCCACCGACTCCACCTCGGTATGAAAGAGGTAGTCAATATGGTCGGCGGTATACCGGTAGATTTTCTCCAGAATCTTGATGTTTCGATCGGTGCCAAAGTGCCGAACCTTGGCATCCAACAGGTGGAGGTCATGCTGCAGCATGGCAGTTTTCAGGTCGGAATGGGCGGTGGAGTAGAGCTTGGATGGCGGGTTGCTGTCATCGAACTTCACCAAGACCGAATCCACATAGTTCATCAGGTCCGTGGCCTGCTCTTCTCCGATATAGCGGTGGAGATCTCCCCCAAAGTTGTTGGT
>ERZ1673749.203-NODE-203-length-83671-cov-8.277854_pt1 | contig 83671 bp, 71 predicted proteins | sample MGYA00580204_ERZ1673749 | MGnify/ENA primary metagenome ERZ1673749 (study PRJEB41218, sample SAMN15661745) | gut metagenome | host: Homo sapiens | place: Canada: London | collected 2015-08-20/2019-03-30 | study: EMG produced TPA metagenomics assembly of...
GCCAAGGGTGTAGAGCAGATGACGGGAATCGAACCCGCCTCCTCAGCTTGGGAAGCTGATATTCTACCGATGAACTACATCTGCGTGATAGAATCATTATATCAGCCCCAAACGGTTTTTGCAAGAGAATTTTTGGAAAAATTTATAATTTTATAACAATTTAGAATATAATCCCATAAGTATCAGAGCGCCGCCGGATCCGATCATGATCCAGGAAAGAGGGAAAGCGTCTGCCATGGGACCAAAGAGGGCCATTCCCAGGGGAAGAAAGCCGGAATACATGGTTCCCAAAAGACCGAATACACGGCCCTGCATGGAGACGTCTGTGTGTTCCTGGATAAGCGTGGTGATGGAGGTTTGCACCACGGTCAAAGCAATCCCATAGAAAAACATCATGATAAGATAGGGAATAAAATAAGCAGACAGTCCCATCCCAATAGCAAAGGCTCCAAAGCTGAAAAGCCCCCATGATAAAAGGCGGGTTTTGCTTTGGCCGTTATTTTTAAGGCTCATCAGGATCCCGCCCAGGATCATTCCTCCAAAGCCGATCACCTCCACGGCGGTAAGGTACCAGTAGGTATCCCCAAAGCTTCTGCGCACAAAAAGTCCGGCCAGGAAGCCCGCAGGAACGCATAGGAAGGTAAAAAGCCCATATAGGATCAGAAGCCTTCCGATAGTACGGTGGGAAAAGGCATAGTTCACTCCGGCCTTCATATCCTGAATAAATGAGGAACACTGTCCCTGGCTTTTACAGGAGGGAATGGACAGGCAGGATAAAAGGCCGATTCCCAAAATGGCAGTCACAATATCGATCATCAGGGTTGTATCCAGGGTGCTGACTGCAAAGATGGCTCCGGCGGCAGCAGGAGCGGCAAACTGTACCGCAGACTGCATGGCTGCATTGATTCCGTTGCAGCGCATCAGGTGCTCCTCTGGTACCAGCTGAGGAATGACTGCATTGACAGCAGGGGTCTGTATGCCGGCTCCAAGGGAACGGATGACAGACATTAAAAGAAGCCCTCCAAGAAAAAGCGGTTTGGAGGTGATGTGCGGGACTGCAAGCAGCATGGCCAGAGTAGCCAGCGCCGTAAGGGCATCTGCTCCTGCGATCAGCAGTTTTCTGCTGTACCGGTCCGCCCATACGCCTCCTGAAAAGGAGATGAGAAACTGGGGCAGATAGGAGCACACTGTAAATGCTGCAACCCAGGCTCCGCTTGCCGTTTCCATGGTGGCGTACCAGACCACGGCCATCTGTACCAGGGTGGAACCAAATAGGGTAATGCACTGGCTGGTCAGAAACAGGATTGTCCGTCTCTGCCAGCCGCTTGGTTTTGTTTCATTCATTGTTTGTTTCATTGAATCGTATCCTCCTGTATTTTTAGCCGCGGATGTTCCATATTAGCAGACTTTTTCTAAAAATACAAGTTTTTATTTCCGGATTCAGCCAGAGGTATAATCAGGAATAGATCCGGCCATTCTTTTTATAAAAGAATAATTTTTCAGAAGGGAAATGTTATGTACAAAAAGGATATCTGTGAAAAAAAGAAACAGGAAAGAGACTGCCTTGTTATGGATCTTGATCTTGTGATCGGCGGCCGCCCGGACCGCGTCCGGGAGCTTTTAGCACACCTTGATTTTGATATGCATCCTCCGGGGCCGGAGCTGAAACGCCTTGCAGAAGAGCTGGAAAAGAAGCTTGAGGCCCAATGAACTTGAAAAAATCATTCAAATATGATTTAATACTATGAGACAAACCGGCGCGCACCTTAATTTTTAAGGGGCGTGCTTCATGAATATGGAGGATAAGAATGGCAACAGAACAATATAATGCGGACAGTATTACCGTCTTAGAGGGCCTGGAGGCCGTCCGCAAGCGGCCGGGTATGTACATAGGCGGCGTTGGTACCAAGGGACTGAACCATCTGATCTATGAGATTGTAGATAATGCAGTGGACGAGCATCTGGCTGGCTTTTGCTCTAAGATCTGGGTGAAACTGGAAAAGGACGGTTCCTGCACTGTAAAGGACAATGGACGAGGGATTCCGGTGGAAATGCACCAGAAAGGCGTTTCGGCAGCCAGAATCGTTCTTTCCACCCTTCATGCGGGCGGCAAGTTTGACAATGAGGCATATAAAACCAGCGGCGGTCTTCACGGCGTAGGCTCCTCTGTGGTAAATGCCCTTTCGGAATATATGGATGTAAAGATCAGCCGGGGCGGTCTGGTCTATCATGATGCCTATGAGAAGGGCCGTCCGGTGGTTGAGCTGGAGCAGGGCCTTCTTCCGGTTGTGGGAAAGAGCAGGGAAAGCGGCACCCAGATTAATTTTCTTCCGGATGGAGAAATCTTTGAAAAGACACGCTTTAAGGCAGACTGGCTGAAAAGCCGTCTCCATGAGACAGCCTATCTGAATCCCAATCTGACGATTTTTTATGAGAATCACCGGAGCGGAGAAGAGGAAGCCATTACTTATCATGAGCCGGAGGGAATTATTTCTTATGTGAAAGAATTAAATTCAGGAAAAACTCCCGTTCATGAGCCCATTTATTTTAAAGGAGAGGTAGACCGGGTAGAGGTTGAGGCAGCCATCCAGTTTGTAGATACCTTCGAGGAGAATATCCTTGGCTTCTGTAATAATATTTTCACCCAGGAGGGCGGCACCCATCTGGCAGGCTTTAAAACACGTTTTACTGCTATGATCAATTCTTATGCCAGAGAGCTTGGTATTTTAAAGGAAAAAGATCCTAACTTTACGGGAGCGGACACCCGAAACGGTATGACAGCTGTGATCGCAGTGAAGCATCCGGACCCTATCTTTGAGGGACAGACCAAGACAAAGCTGGCAAGCGCAGACGCTACCAAGGCAGTATTTACCGTAGCGGGAGATGAGCTGCAGCTGTACTTTGACCGGAATGTGGAGGTCTTAAAGGGAGTGATCGGCTGTGCGGAAAAGTCTGCAAAGATCCGCAGGGCTGAGGAAAAGGCCAAGACAAATATGCTGACCAAATCCCGTTTTTCTTTTGACAGCAACGGAAAGCTTGCAAACTGCGAGAGCCGGGACGCTTCCAAATGTGAAATTTTTATCGTAGAGGGAGATTCTGCCGGCGGCTCTGCAAAGACAGCCAGAAACCGGCAGTATCAGGCCATTCTGCCTATCCGCGGAAAGATTTTAAATGTAGAAAAGGCTTCTATGGATAAGGTGCTGGCGAATGCGGAGATCAAGACCATGATTAATTCCTTTGGCTGCGGCTTTTCAGAGGGTTATGGAAATGATTTTGATATCACGAAGCTGCGCTATGACAAGATTATCCTCATGACGGATGCGGATGTGGACGGAAGCCATATTGATACGCTGCTTCTTACCTTTTTATACCGGTTTATGCCGGAGCTGATCTATGACGGCCATGTGTATATTGCCATGCCGCCTCTGTTTAAGGTAATCCCCAAAAAGGGGGAGGAGCAGTATCTGTATGATGAAAAGGAGCTGGAACGTTACCGCAGGACCCACAAGGGTGATTTTACCCTGCAGCGCTATAAGGGTCTTGGTGAAATGGATGCGGAGCAGCTCTGGGAAACGACCCTGGATCCAGAACGCCGGGTATTAAAGCGGGTTGAGATCGAGGACGCAAGACTGGCTTCTGAGGTGACGGAGATGCTGATGGGCAGCGAGGTAGGCCCCCGCCGCCAGTTTATCTATGAGCACGCCGATGAGGCTGAGATCGACGCATAACAGGAGAGGACAAAATGGCAGAAAAGATATTACGGACAGAATACAGCGAGGAAATGCAGCGCAGCTACATGAATTATTCCATGAGCGTCATTACTGCAAGAGCGATTCCCGACGCCAGGGACGGCTTAAAGCCCGTTCAGCGCCGGGTGCTCTATGATATGAGCCAGCTGCGCCTGGATTACGACAAGCCCCACAGGAAATCCGCCCGTATCGTAGGCGATACCATGGGTAAATACCATCCCCACGGCGACAGTTCTATCTATGATACGCTGGTAGTTATGAGCCAGGAATTTAAAAAGGGAATGGCTCTGGTAGACGGCCATGGCAATTTCGGCTCTATTGAGGGTGATGGAGCGGCGGCTATGCGATACACGGAGGCAAGGCTGGAGAAATTTGCCCAGGAGGTCTATTTAAAGGATTTGGATAAGACCGTAAATTTCGTTCCCAATTATGATGAAACGGAGAAGGAGCCGGAGGTTCTTCCCGTCCGGGTGCCGAACCTTCTGGTAAACGGAGCTGAGGGAATTGCGGTGGGCATGAGCACCAGTATCCCCCCTCACAATCTGGGAGAGGTAATTGATGCGGTAACTGCCTATATTGACAATCCCGCAATCACTGCGGCAGAGCTGATGGAGCATATGCCGGGGCCGGATTTCCCCACCGGAGGCATTATCGCAAATAAGAGCGACCTTCCGGAAATCTATGAAAGCGGAACGGGAAAAATAAAGCTCAGAGGCCGTTTTGAGGTGGAGCTTGGAAAGCGCAAGGCAGATAAGGACAAGCTGGTGATCACGGAAATTCCCTATACCATGATCGGAGCAGGTATCAATAAGTTTCTGGTGGACGTAGCCGATCTGGTAGAGTCTAAAAAGCTTACGGATGTGGTGGATATTTCCAATCAGTCCAATAAGGACGGGATCCGTATCGTACTGGAGCTGAGAAAGGACGCGGATATTGACCGGATCAAGAACATTTTATATAAGAAGACAAAGCTTGAGGATACCTTTGGAGTCAATATGCTGGCTATTGCGGACGGACGTCCGGAAACGCTGAATTTAAAGGGGATTCTCCGCAATTTTTTGGAATTCCAGTATCAGAATACGGAGCGTAAATACAATGTGCTTCTGGAAAAGGAACTGGAAAAGAAGGAAATTCAGGAGGGCCTCATAAGCGCCTGTGACTGCATTGACCTGATTATCGCAATTTTAAGAGGTTCTAAAAGCTTAAAGGATGCGAAGGCCTGTCTGATATCTGGTGATGTGAGCAATATCCATTTCCGGATGCCGGGATTTGAGGAGGAGGCAAAGAAGCTCCACTTTACAGAGCGCCAGGCGTCTGCTATTTTGGAAATGCGGCTGTACAAGCTGATCGGTCTGGAAATTCTGGCTCTGGAAAAGGAACATAAGGAAACCTTAAAACGAATTGAAAGCTACAAAAAGATCCTGGGCAGCCGTGGGGTGATGAACCGGGTGATCAAGGACGATCTGGCAGCTATCCGGAAGGAATTTGCAGTCCCAAGACGGACGCGGATCGAGGATGGCCCAGAGGCAGTTTATGTGGAGAATGCAGTTCCGGTTCAGGAGGTTGTTTTTGTGATGGATCGTTTCGGCTATTGTAAGCTTTTGGATAAGTCTACTTACGAACGGAATCAGGAAACGGTGGATACGGAGCAGGTATATGTAAAGCGCTGCCTGAATACGGATAAGATCTGCCTGTTTACGGCCTCAGGAACACTGCATCAGATCAAGGCATTGGATATCCCCTCAGGAAAGCTGAGAGATAAGGGTGTGCCCATTGAAAACTTGAGCAAATATGATGGAAGAGAAGACCGGATCTGTCTTCTTACCTGCGCCCAGGAGCTGAAAGGAAGAAAGCTCGTGTTTGCCACAAAGCTTGCTATGGTAAAGCAGGTGCCGGGAGAAGAGTTTGAGACTAATAACCGCATGGTGGCAGCTACCAAGCTTCAGGAAGGGGACGAAGTCCTGTCTGTAGCGCTGGTAGAGGAGCAGACAGCTACCGTCGTGCTTCAGACCACGGGGGGATATTTCCTGAGGTTCCCGTTGGAGGACATTTCCGTACTTAAAAAGGCATCCAGAGGTGTCAGAGGCATAAAGCTTTCCAAAAATGAAGAGCTGGAGCAGCTTTATCTGTTGGGCGATGAGCCGTATGCCATTACCTATAAAGACAGGGAGATCAATTTGAGCGGAATGCGGATCACTAAGCGGGATGCGAAAGGCACAAAGAAGTAAAAAGTACGCCATGGAAATACAAATGTGCGCAAAACACGAATTTCTGGTTGCATTTTTCTTTACTTTGGTATAGGATAGGAAATAATCCTACAGGGGAGGCTTCCCATATCATCAGCGGAAGGATTATGAAAAAGAAAGACGAGGAGAGCGAGACATGGAAAGAAAATTAAGAGTGGGCATATTAGGCGCAACAGGTATGGTAGGGCAGAGGTTTATCGCCCTGCTGGAAAATCATCCATGGTATGAGGTAGTGACAGTGGCTGCCAGCCCCAGATCTGCCGGAAAGACTTACGAAGAGGCTGTAGGAGGCCGCTGGAAGATGACAACTCCTATGCCTGAGGCGGTAAAAAACCTGATCGTAATGAACGTAAACGAGGTAGAAAAGGTAGCTGCAGGCGTTGATTTCGTATTCAGTGCAGTGGATATGACAAAGGAAGAGATCCGTGCCATTGAGGAGGCTTATGCCAAAACGGAGACACCTGTGGTTTCCAACAACAGCGCTCACCGCTGGACGCCGGACGTTCCTATGGTAATCCCGGAGGTAAATCCGGAGCACTTTGATGTGATCGAATTTCAGAAAAAGCGTCTCGGCACCACCAGAGGCTTTATTGCCGTTAAGCCCAACTGTTCCATTCAGAGCTATGCTCCCGTACTGACTGCCTGGAAGGAATTTGAGCCTTATGAGGTAGTGGCTACTACATATCAGGCGATTTCCGGCGCCGGAAAGACTTTTAAGGACTGGCCGGAGATGGAAGGAAATATTATCCCCTATATCGGCGGAGAGGAAGAAAAGAGCGAGCAGGAGCCTCTGCGTATCTGGGGTCATATTGAAGACGGTGTGATCGTAAAGGCCCAGTCTCCTGTGATCACCTGCCAGTGCATCCGCGTGCCTGTATTAAACGGCCACACAGCGGCTGTGTTTGTAAAGTTTAAAAAGAAGGTTACAAAGGAAGAACTGATCGAAAAGCTGGAAAGCTTTAAGGGCCTTCCTCAGGAATTAAAGCTTCCAAGTGCCCCTGCTCAGTTTATCCGTTATATGGAAGAGGATAACCGTCCTCAGGTAAGCCTGGATGTGGACTTTGAAAACGGAATGGGAATTTCTGTGGGACGTTTGAGAGAGGATACGGTTTACGATTATAAATTTGTAGGACTTTCCCATAATACTGTCCGCGGCGCTGCCGGCGGAGCCGTTCTCTGCGCAGAGCTTCTGACTGCAAAGGGATATATTAAGGAAAAATAAGCAAAGGACGCGCTTTGCATAAACGGAAGGGGTAAATAGCAATTATGGCAATTACAAAACAGGCATTCGGTGTGATGCCGTCCGGAGAAACGGTTTATAAGTATACGCTGACGAATCATCACGGAGTCAGCGCAGACTTTATCACCCTTGGAGGAACCTGGGTGACCATGAATGTGCCGGATAAAAAGGGAAAAATGGCAGATGTGATCCTGGGATATGATAACCTGGAGGGGTATCTGTCCAACAATCCTCATTTTGGCGCAATTATCGGAAGAAACGCCAACCGTATCGGGGGGGCAGTGATTACCATTGACGGAAAGGACTATAAGCTGGAAGCGAACAACGGGCCAAATAATCTTCACAGTGCTCCGGATCTCTATCACAGACGCCTTTGGGACTGTGAGGCCGCAGAAACCGACGAGGGAAGCTGCCTTACTTTTTCTTTAAAGAGCCCGGACGGAGATCAGGGATATCCGGGAAACGCATCCATCCAGGTAAGCTATACGCTGACAGAGGATGACAGCATCCGGATCCATTACCATATGATCTGTGATGCAGATACCATTGCCAACTTTACAAACCACTGCTACTTTAATCTGGCGGGCCATGATGGCGGTTCTGTTATGGATCAGGAGGTATGGCTGGCTGCTTCTAAGTTTACTCCTGCAGATGAGGTATCCATTCCTACCGGAGAGATTCTTCCAGTAGAGGGAACCCCTATGGACTTTACGGAAATGAAGCCTCTGGGCCGTGATATTGATGAGCCATATGAAGCATTGATCCTGGGACATGGTTATGACCATAACTGGGTATTAGATCACGATCCGGGGATTTTATCTCTTGCAGCAAGAGCGAAGGATCCAAAGAGCGGACGTATGATGGAGACGTATACGGATCTTCCCGGCATCCAGCTTTATACAGCCAATTTCCTGAATGATCCGGTTCCCGGAAAAGGCGGTGTCCGCTATGAGGGACGCCATGCATTCTGTTTTGAAACCCAGCATTTCCCGGATGCCTGTCATAAACCTGAGTTTCCGTCCCCGATCTTAAAGGCAGGAGAGGTGTACGATACAACGACGGTTTATAGGTTCTATACAGAAACGGAATAAAAAGGCAGATATTAAAATTCACATAGAAAAGGGCTTTTTGATGAGATAAAAACTCACAAAGAGCTCTTTTTGTTTGCGTGGATTCCATCAAAGATAAAAATAATCGTGAGATTTTATCTCATAAACTGCAAAACCACAAAGAATGATTGAATTTAACATGAGATTTTTACTCAATTATTGCTATATTTTCTATTTAATGGTATACTAGCTAAATATGCCTGCATGCAGGCATTTATATTAAAAGGAAAATGAGGGATCGCATGTCAAAATCATTGTACATCGCGGAAAAGCCCAGTGTAGCCCAGCAGTTTGCAGATGCATTAAAGATCCGGGGACGGCGGGGAGACGGATATATTGAATCCGAGGACGCCATTGTAACCTGGTGTGTGGGCCATCTGGTGACGATGAGCTATCCGGATGCCTATGACATGAAATTTAAACGCTGGAGCCTGCAGACCCTGCCGTTTCTGCCGAAGGAATTCAAATACGAGATTATTCCCGGCGTAGCCAGGCAGTTTGCAGTGGTAAAGGGGCTTTTAAACCGTCCGGATGTGGATACGATCTATGTCTGCACGGACTCAGGGCGGGAAGGAGAATATATCTACCGTCTGGTGGCTCAGATGGCAGGAGTAAAAGACAAGCGCCAGAAACGTGTGTGGATCGATTCCCAGACAGAGGAGGAGATCCTCAGGGGAATCCGGGAAGCAAAGGATGAGTCGGAATATGATAATCTTTCTGCTTCTGCCTATCTGCGCGCAAAGGAAGATTACCTGATGGGGATCAACTTCTCGCGGGTGCTTACCCTGCGGTACGGTCCTGCCATGTCAAACTATCTGGGAACCAAATTTACGGTTCTTTCCGTAGGTCGTGTGATGACCTGTGTGCTGGGAATGGTTGTCCGCAGGGAGAGGGAGATACGAAGCTTTGTAAAGACTCCCTTTTATCGTGTGATCGGAACCTTTGACGCAGTGGCAAAGGATGGCCGAGCCCTTCCGCTGGAGGCTGAATGGAAGGCGGTGGAAGGTTCCAGATATTTTGGAACGCCCTGCCTTTATAAGGACAACGGCTTTAAGGAGGAAGAACGGGCCAGAGAACTGATCGCATATCTAAAGGAAGGGGAACCGCTTACAGCTGCCGTTGTTTCAAAGGAAAAGAAAAAGGAAACAAAAAATCCGCCGCTTCTTTACAATCTGGCAGAGCTTCAGAATGACTGCTCAAAAATGTTTAAGATCAGCCCGGATGAAGCGCTGAAGGTCGTTCAGGAGCTGTATGAAAAAAAGATGGTTACCTATCCCCGTACGGATGCCAGGGTTTTATCCACGGCGGTAGCAAAAGAGATCCGAAAAAACATAAGCGGACTCTCCGGCTACAGCCCCATGCGTGCCTTTGTTCAGGAGATTTTGCAGGGAAGCAGCTGGCAGAACCTGGCAAAAACCAGGTATGTCAACGACAAACAGATCACAGACCACTATGCGATCGTTCCTACGGGTCAGGGACTGGGCAGCTTAAGACAGCTTACACCCTTGCAGGAAAAGGTCTATCAGGTGATCTGCCGCCGTTTTTTAAGTATTTTTTATCCGCCTGCCGTTTACCAGAAGTATACCCTGGAGCTGGAGCGGAAAAAGGAGCATTTTTTTGCGGGATTTAAGGTGCTTTCCGAGCCCGGATATTTGAAGGTGGCGGATGTGAATCTGGCAAAAAAACCAGGGGTTGAAGAGACCTTTGAGGACCAGAAAGAGGAGAATCCCGATAAAAATAATACAGAATCCCCAAAAGTTGACAGAACAGAACTGTTACAGGTGCTTGCAGATTTGAAAAAAAATGATATACTTACTGTAGCGGACCTGCGGGTGAAGGAAGGGGAAACCTCACCTCCCAAGCGATATACCTCAGGCTCTATGATCCTGGCGATGGAAAATGCGGGCCAGCTCATTGAGGATGAGGAGCTGCGGGCCCAGATCAAGGGAAGCGGTATCGGTACCAGCGCCACCCGCGCGGAGATTTTAAAAAAACTGGTGAGTATCCAGTATCTTTCTTTAAATGGAAAGACACAGGTGATCACGCCGTCCCTTTTAGGGGAAATGGTGTATGATGTGGTGGATCATTCCATCCGCCAGCTTTTAAATCCGGAGCTTACAGCCAGCTGGGAAAAGGGATTGACCTATGTAGCCGAGGGTTTCATTACCTCCGGCGAATATATGGAAAAGCTGGAACGCTTTGTAGCAGGAAGAACCGTCAATGTGATCCGCCTGAACAATCAGTACGATCTGAGAGGACTTTTTGACGCGGCTGCTGTATTTTATAAACAAAAAAGGAGAACTGATCAATGAAATTGGAAGAAATGAAGATGAAAGAGCTTTTTGACATGAGCCATACCATTGCAGAAAGGATCTTTGACAATCACGCATATCCATGGGAGGTACTGCCGGAGATCGGCGATTTCATCCGTTCTTTGGGATCCCTTCTTCCTGAAAATGAGTATCGGAAGATCGGTAAAGATATCTGGATCCATAAAACTGCAAAGGTTGCGCCTACGATTATGATGACAGGCCCTATGATCATATGTGCGGGAGCCAATGTGCGCCACAACGCATTTTTAAGAGGCAATGTAATCATCGGTGAAAAGGCTGTAGTAGGAAACTCCTGTGAGTTAAAGAATGCCCTGCTGTTTGACGAGGTTCAGGTACCTCACTTCAACTATGTAGGCGATTCCATCCTGGGCTACAAGGCACATATGGGCGCAGGCGCAGTGACCTCTAATGTAAAGTCTGACAAGAGCCTGGTAAAGGTTCACGCAGAGGACGGCGATGTGACGACTGGATTTAAGAAATTCGGCGCAATCTTAGGAGACTGTGTTGAAGTTGGCTGCAACAGCGTATTAAATCCGGGTACCGTAATCGGAAAAAACAGCGTTGTATATCCTCTTTCCAGTGTAAGAGGCTGTGTAGCGGCAAATTCCATTTACAAGAATCAGGAAAATGTGATCGTAAAGGAAAACAGAGATGCAGAAGCTGAAGCCGTTAAGGCAGAGGCAGAAGAGCCTGCTCCAAAGCCAAAGAGAACCAGAGCAAAGAAGAGCACAGCAGCTTCCAGCAGCACTGTAAAGGTAGTAAAGTAAATAGAAGATAAGATTTAACGCATGATGCGCATAAAAAGACCTCCTCTCAATCCGGGAAAACCTGTGAAAGAGAGGAGGTTTTTTATGATGGGAACGGGATTATTTTGTGCCGAAAATACGGTCGCCTGCATCGCCCAGACCCGGACAGATATAGGCATCTTCATTCAGGCAGCGGTCCAGATGGCCTACATAGATCTGGATATCCGGATGTGCCTTGTGAAGGCGCTCTAAGCCCTCGGGAGCAGCGATGATCGCCATAAATTTGATTTTTTTCCCGCCATGCTGTTTGATGAAATCAACAGCAGACACGGCGGAGCCTCCGGTTGCCAGCATGGGATCGGTGACAATGATGGTGCGCTCCTCAATGGGGCTTGGAAGCTTGCAGTAATACTCATGAGGCTCATGGGTTACCTCGTCGCGGTAAAGGCCGATATGGCCGATCTTTGCGCTGGGAACCAGAGCCAGAATGCCGTTTACCATGCCAAGGCCAGCGCGCAGGATGGGAACTACAGCCAGCTTGCGTCCGGCGATCATAGGCGTCATGCAGGTCTCTAAAGGTGTCTCTACCTCAACATCCTCTAAAGGAAGATCTCTTAAAGCCTCGTATCCCATAAGCATGGCAATCTCTTCGATTAGGGCGCGGAATTCATTCGTTCCGGTACTCTTGTTGCGCAGGATTGAAATTTTGTGCTGAATCAGCGGATGATTAAAAACCATTATCTGTTCCATAAAAGCAGTGCTCCTTTGTATATTTTTTAACGTACATTCATTATACTGGATAAAAGGCCGGGGTGCAATGGAAAACTCAAGGAATTATCGTTTAACGCTTATTTGGTGGCCGGATCAAATTCTACGATCACATAGTCTCCCAGAGCATGGGGGACGGGAAGAGAGAAGTAAATCCGGCCCTGTTTTTCATAGCTGAAGGATTCCGGCCAGGTTTCTTTCCCGGAAAGCGGGAAATCTGCATTTTCAAAAACAGCGGTCAATGCTTCCATAGACTGTGTGCTCCGGTATTCCAAGGCAGCGCTTGTTTCCTCGGCATTCAGCTTTGGAAAACGTACGTCTTCACTTAGCACATAGCCTGCCATGGTATAGGCGTCTGTGAAGTCATTCAGTCCCATATCCTTCATCTGGTTCAGATTCAGTGTATTGGTGTAAAAAATGCGGCTGGGATGAGCGCCGCCTTCGATGCTCAGTTCTCCGGTATATACAGCGGTGAGACGCTTGGGATCGGCGGATATGATTTCGCAGGAAACAGAAAGGGTATCTGCACTTTCATTGATCTCATAAGCATCCAGAATGGAAAGGGCATTTGCCTTTAAATGTTCATTGATCCGGCTCTGCTTTTCCTCATCCTCCATCTGCTCAATTGCCGGATATTCAATGGATACCTTTCCGGAGGTATAGGTCATCACCTTTGCAGAGATGGCGGTTACCGATTCTTCAGGTGCCTTTGATGGTTCTGTTTCAGGTGCTTTTGTTTCCTGCGGTTTGTTTTCTGCGGGAGCTTCCGTTGACGCTTCTGTATGAATGGTAGAAAGATCAGCTTTTGGCGGCGTACGTCCCAGGATCAGTCCGATTATCACACCTCCGGCCACTACCACAGTGCCGATTGCTCCGATCATTATTTTCTTGCTTTTATCCATAGGATCCTCCTTTTTCATTTGTAATAAAATAATTATACCTGAAACTCATGGACAGGGTTTGAAGAAAAACTTACAAATTCGTGAAGGAAAGGAAAAAACAGTCATATTTTTCATGGCTGATGCATATAGTATTAGAGCGTGTAAAGAAAGTGGGGGCAAGAAGGAGGAAAAAGGCCATGACATACCTTGAACTGATCGCCAGGGTCGGGACCAGTCCCATGGATGTGGTGAAAATGTATTTTAAAGGGATGATTACAGAAAAGGAGTTAAGCAACGTGATCGGACGAAACAGGGCCGGGATCGTGGAGGAATATAAAAATCAGGCGCAAACATCTGTTCTGGAAGCGGCATGCACAGGGGACAAGAAAAAATAAACAGAAAAGCACTTGCCAAAATCTGACGTTTATGGTAAAATAACAACCGTTGTGAAACAATGCCGGCGTGTCGGAATGGCAGACGATGCAGACTCAAAATCTGTTGCGGGTAACCGCGTGCGGGTTCAAGTCCCGCCGCCGGCAGGATGAAAAGTCTTAAAAGCTTGAAAATACAGCTTTTGAGGCTTTTTTGTTTTTCAGGAATGGATTTTTGGAAATGCAGCAGGGGACTTTGGTTGAAAACCATATTTTTTTATTGTATGATATAAAGCATGGATTTACATTCACAGCGGCCCAAAGGAGGTGCCATTTATATGACCTGTGAGGAAGCGGAGCGTCTTGTGATGCCCTATATCAATGGAAGTATTACCGATCAGGAGCTGGAAGGCTTTTTAAAGCATATCGATCACTGCCCGGAGTGCAGGGAGGAGCTGGAGATCTATTTTACCGTAGATGTGGGGATCAGGCAGTTAGATGAGGGAAGCGGAACGTACAATATAAAGGGCGCTCTGGAAACAGCCCTGGAGCTGTCCAGGCAGAGAATTCACTCACTGGATATTCTGCGCACGGCGGTTTATGCAGTGAACACATTATGCTTCTGGTCGGTGCTTCTGGTTCTGATCCTGCAGCTGCGCATCTGGGGATTCTTTGGCGTTTAGAATAGGAGGAATTAAAAAAATATGGACAAACTTGTACTGATCGACGGACACAGTATATTAAACCGTGCCTTTTACGGAGTACCGGATCTGACCAATGCAGAGGGGCTGCACACCAATGCGGTATACGGCTTTTTAAATATTATGCTGAAGATTTTAGAGGAGGAGAAGGCGGATCATCTGGCAGTGGCCTTTGACCTGCCGGAGCCTACCTTCCGCCACAAAATGTTTGATGCATACAAGGGGACCCGAAAGCCTATGCCCGAAGAGTTAAGAGAGCAGGTGCCTCTTATAAAAGAAGCACTGACCGCCATGGAAATCCCGATCCTGACTCTGGCCGGCTATGAGGCCGACGATATTCTGGGAACCGTGGCAAAGCGGTGCCAGGAGAAGGGCGCTGAGGTATCGGTTGTTTCGGGAGACCGGGATCTCTTACAGCTGGCAGACAGCCATATTAAGATCCGTATTCCCAAAACCAGCCGGGGAACGACAGAGATCCATGATTATTATCCGGAAGATGTAAAGCGGGAGTATCAGGTTTTCCCGGAAGAATTTATTGATGTAAAGGCCCTTATGGGCGATTCCTCTGATAATATACCGGGAGTTCCTTCCATTGGAGAAAAGACGGCGACCAGTTTGATCGTGTCTTACGGTTCCATTGAAAATGCCTATGCCCATCTGGAGGAGATCCGTCCGCCCAGAGCACAGAAGGCCCTGGGAGAACATTATGATTTAGCACAGATGAGCAAGGAGCTTGCCACTATCTGCACCCGCTGTCCGGTGGAATTTTCTTATGAGGATGCAAAGGTGGAGAATCTGTACACCCCTCAGGCGTTCCGGTTTATGAAGCGTATGGGCTTTAAGTCCATTTTAAGCCGTTTTTCTCCGGATGCGGCAGGGGAAAATCCTCTGGAAATCAAAGAACAGTTTCAGGTTATTACCGGAAGGAAGGAGGCAGAGGCGGTCTTAAAAAAGGCCCGGAATGCAGCTGTAACAGGAATGCAGCTGATTTTTGCCTTTGCAGTGCTTCCTGAGGAAGAAGGCAGTGCAGGAGAAGAACAGCTTTCCTTTTCTTTCGATGATGCAGGCGGCCTTAAGCCGGATGAAACAGAAGAAAGCGAGGTTTTTGCAGCGGCAGGTATGGGGCTTTGTCTGGGAGAGAAGGAGATTTACTGTATCCGTACCGGGAAAGAGATAAGCAGTAAGGATCTGATCCGGGAGGCAAAAAAAATCTGCGGCGGTTCTCATCCGGTGTGGGTTCTGGATTTAAAGGCTATGCTTCCTGTGCTGGAACTGGAAGATTCAGCACCTGTTTATGATGCGGGAGTGGCGGGCTATCTTTTAAATCCCTTAAAAGATACCTACGATTATGATACCCTTGCAAAGGATTACCTTTCAGAAGACCTGCCTTCCCGGACGGATCTTCTTGGAAAAGGCCAGATCGGTGATCTGCTGGTTCAGGAAGAGGAAAAGGCGGCGGACTGTGCCTGCTATATGGCCTATGCGGTATGGAAATCCGCAGGGATTTTGAAAAAACGCCTTTTGGATGAAGAAATGTATACACTGTACACAGAGATTGAAATGCCGCTGATTTACAGTCTGTATCATATGGAGAAGGAAGGCATACAGGTTCAGAGAGAAAAATTAAAGGAATACGGAGACAAGCTAAAGGTTGGGATTGCCCGTCTGGAAAAAGAAATATATGAGGATACGGGAAGAGAATTTAATATCAATTCCCCTAAGCAGCTGGGAGAGATTCTCTTTGGTGAAATGAAGCTTCCGGGTGGAAAAAAGACAAAGACGGGCTATTCTACGGCGGCAGATGTGCTGGAAAAGCTGGCGGCAGACCATCCGGTGGTGCAGAAAATCCTGGATTACCGCCAGCTTGCCAAGTTAAATTCCACCTACGCGGAGGGTCTGGCCGGATTTATCAGAGAGGACGGCCGCATCCACGGCAAATTTAACCAGACCATTACAGCTACAGGCCGCATCAGCAGTACAGAACCCAATCTTCAGAATATACCCGTCCGTATGGAACTCGGACGGGAGATACGCCGGGTATTTGTGCCAAAGGAAGGCTGTATTTTTATTGATGCGGATTATTCTCAGATCGAGCTTCGTATCCTGGCCCATATGTCCGGGGATGCAGGGCTGATCGAGGCTTACAGAGAATCCAGGGATATCCACGCAGCTACGGCTTCCCAGGTATTCCATGTGCCTCTGGATAAGGTGACGCCTCTTCAGCGGCGCAACGCCAAGGCGGTCAACTTCGGCATTGTTTACGGCATCAGTGCCTTTGGACTCAGCGAGGACTTAAGCATCTCCCGAAAGGAAGCAAAGGAGTATATTGAACGATATTTTGAATCCTATCCCGGAGTAAAGGCCTTTTTGGACGGTCTGGTAAAGCAGGGAAAGGAGCAGGGCTATGTGACTACCCTTTACGGACGGCGCAGGCCCATCCCTGAGTTTAAGTCATCCAATTTCATGCAGCGTCAGTTTGGAGAGCGTGTGGCTATGAATTCCCCCATCCAGGGTTCCGCGGCGGATATTATGAAGATTGCCATGATCGATGTGGATCGGGAGTTAAGGAAAAGAGGGCTGCGTTCCCGGATTGTCCTGCAGATCCACGATGAACTTTTGATCGAAGCTCCGTTAGAGGAAGAGGAAGAGGTGAAAAATCTTCTGACAGACCGCATGAAGCATGCGGCCAGCTTACAGGTCGCTCTGGAGGTGGAAGCCCAGACAGGAGCCTCCTGGTTTGATGCCAAATAGAACATTCAGGAGGACAGACGATGGCAGAAAAACAGACATTTATCCTTGGCCTGATCGGAGGTGTGGGGGCGGGAAAGAGCACGGTTCTTACCCTTTTGAAAGATCACTACGGTTTTTATGTGATTCAGACCGATCTTACGGCCAGGAGGCTTTTGGAGCCGGGGGAGGCAGCATTTGAAGAGATATCTGCTCTTTTTGGCCGGGACATTTTAAGACCCGACGGCAGGATTGACCGGGCCCGACTGGCAGAGCAGATCTTTAAGGATCCACAAAAACGAAAACAGGTAAATGCGATCACACATCCGCTGACCTGGAACGCGGTCCTTACGGAGGCATATTCCTGCGGCAGTGAGAGGGTTGTCATAGAAACAGCCCTTCCTTCAAAAGAATTTCGTGACAAGTGCGATGAAATGTGGTATCTTTATACATCAGAAGAAAACCGTATATCCCGCCTGATGGAAAGCCGGGGCTATTCTTTGGAAAAGTCGATGGCAATTATGGAAAGCCAGGCTTCGGATGAAGAGTTTCGTTCTCTAGCAGATGCGGTGATCGATAACAACCACAGTCAGGAATGTACAGCCGCGCAGGTAAGGGAGCTGCTGCACGGACGGGAAGGAATAGATACATGAGAATGGTAAGCATAGCAAGCGGAAGCAGCGGAAACTGTATTTATATCGGCTCCGATCAGACTCATATCCTGGTAGATGCCGGAATCAGCAATAAACGCATCATGGCAGGGTTAAATGAGCTTGGGCTGGCAGGAGGCGATATGGCAGGGATTCTGATCACCCATGAACATTCGGATCATATCCGGGGGCTTGGGGTGATTTCCAGAAAGTATCATCTGCCCATTTACGGTACGCGAAAGACTCTGGCGGGAATCGCCTCCTGCAGCAGCCTGGGAAATTTTGACAGACAGCTTTTAAAGCCCGTTGATCCTGATGTGGATTTTATGGTGGGAGATCTTAAGATACATCCCTTTAAAATTGATCATGATGCAGCAGATCCGGTTGCATACCGGGTAGAGCATCAGAAAAAATGCGTAGCCGTGGCCACGGACATGGGCCATTTTGATGAATACATTGTAGAGAACCTTAAGGGCCTTGACGCAGTGCTTTTAGAATCTAATCATGATGTCCGGATGCTGGAGACAGGCCCTTATCCTTATCCTTTAAAACGCAGGATCCTGGGAGATCACGGCCATCTGTCCAACGAAAATGCAGGACGTCTTTTAAACCGGATCCTCCATGACCATTTAAAAAAGATCTTTTTAGGCCATTTGAGCAAGGAAAACAATTATCCGGAGCTGGCTTATGAAACGGTCCGCCTGGAAATTGATGAGGGCGACTGCCCCTACGGAGCATCTGATTTTTCTATCTCCGTAGCATCTAGAGACAGGATGAGCGATATTGTTTATTTATAATTATTCTTGCTATTATTAGCAAGCTTAATATATAATATAGCCATTACAATGAAAGAGGAGAATGAGCATGAGCAAAGCAATCATTACAGTAGTTGGAAAAGACACAGTAGGAATTATTGCAAAGGTATGTACCTATCTGGCAGAGCACCGCATCAATATTCTGGACATTTCCCAGACCATTGTACAGGGATATTTCAACATGATGATGATCGTGGACATCAGTGCTCTGGACAGTTCCTTCGGACAGGCGGCAGAGGAGCTTGAAAAGCTGGGAGAGGGAATCGGCGTTTCTGTTAAGATCCAGAGAGAAGAAATCTTCACAAAGATGCACAGAATCTGATAAGCGCAAAAAAGGGAAGGAACAGACGGGCTATGATAAATATTTATGAAGTAAATGAAACAAACAACATGATTGAGCATGAAAAACTGGATGTCCGCACGATTACCATGGGTATCAGTCTTTTAGACTGTGCGGACAGTGATCTGGATGCTCTGAATGAAAAAATTTACACAAAAATCACCACTCTGGCAAAGAATCTGGTTTCCACCGGAAAGGATATTGAACGCGATTTCGGGATTCCCATCGTGAATAAGCGTATTTCCGTTACCCCTATTGCGCTGGTGGGCGGTGCAGCCTGCAAAAGGCCGGAGGATTTTGTGACTATTGCAAAGACTCTTGACCGGGCGGCAAAGGAAGTGGGAGTAAACTTTATCGGAGGCTATTCTGCACTGGTAAGCAAGGGCATGACCACAGCAGATAAGAATCTGATCCTTTCTATCCCCCAGGCCCTGGCTCAGACCGAACGGATCTGCAGCTCTGTCAACGTGGGTTCTACAAAGACAGGCCTGAATATGGACGCGGTAGAGCTTATGGGACGGATTGTGACGGAAACGGCTGAGGCAACAAAGGAGAATGACTCCTTAGGCTGTGCCAAGCTGGTGGTATTCTGCAATGCTCCCGACGATAATCCATTTATGGCAGGTGCATTCCACGGCGTTACAGAGGCTGACGCCATTATCAATGTAGGTGTCAGCGGCCCGGGCGTTGTGAAGGTGGCTCTGGAAAGGGTGAGAGGTGCTAATTTTGAGGTGCTCTGTGAAACCATCAAAAAGACGGCCTTTAAGATCACCCGCGTAGGCCAGTTGGTAGCCCAGGAAGCTTCCAGACGTCTGGGTATTCCCTTTGGCATCATTGACCTTTCTCTGGCCCCTACTCCTGCGGTAGGCGACAGCGTGGCAGAAATTCTGGAGGAGATCGGCTTAGAACGGGTAGGCGCTCCCGGCACCACAGCGGCTCTTGCCATGTTAAACGATCAGGTAAAGAAGGGCGGCGTTATGGCGTCCTCTTATGTAGGCGGTTTAAGCGGTGCATTTATCCCGGTCAGTGAGGATCAGGGCATGATCGATGCTGTAAGCCTTGGCGCCCTTACCATTGAGAAGCTGGAGGCCATGACCTGCGTCTGCTCAGTAGGCCTCGATATGATCGCCATTCCCGGTGACACACCAGCTTCTACCATTGCCGGCATCATTGCGGATGAGGCTGCCATTGGTATGGTAAACCAGAAAACAACCGCAGTACGCCTGATCCCTGTGATCGGAAAAAAGGTAGGAGATACGGCGGAATTTGGCGGACTTTTAGGATATGCTCCGATTATTCCCGTTAATACATTTTCCTGCGAGAAGTTTGTGACAAGAGGCGGACGGATTCCTGCTCCTATCCACAGCTTTAAGAATTAAGAGGCCGGTTTATGGAGCTGTATCTTATACGTCATGGCCGCCAGAGCAGCAGGCTCTGCAATGTAAATGTGGATCTTTCCCCGGAGGGCCGCCGTCAGGCTGCCCTTCTTGGCCATAGGCTTGCAGACTGGGGAATTGAGGTTCTTTATTCCAGCAGCCTGATCCGGGCGGTACAGACGGCTGAGGAGATAAACCGTTTTTTACGCCTGCCTCATCAGGTCTGTCCGGAGCTTGGAGAGATTTCTTTTGGGGAAATGGAGGGGTTTCCAGATGAAGAGATCGCAGTCCGCTTCCGGGAATTTAAAGAGCGTCAGGCTGCCATGACAGAGGATCTGCCCTATCCGGGCGGAGAATGTGCGGCAGATGTGATCCGCAGGGCAGGCCCGGTTTTGGAACGGCTTGCAGAGAGTGGTCATGAGAGGATTGCCGTGGTGACTCACGGCGGAGTGATCCGAACCATGGCAGCCTGGTATCTGGGGATGCCTCTGGAAAAATGGAGGCTTCTTGGAAAGGATCTGGAAAATACAAGTATCACACAGTTAAAATGGGACAGAGGCCACAGGCGTTTTACACTGGAACGCTTTAATGACTATGCCCATCTGGAGGCCTGTCCGGAGCTTTTGAGAAAAAACTGGAAGGAAGGCTGAAACAGACTGAAATAAAAAGGAGTGTTCCCATGGATCAGAATGAACGCAAAAAGCTGGAAGAAGGGCTGGAGCTGTTTTTAGATGAGGGGCTGGAGCGGCTGCTTTTAAGCCATCCCACAGAGCCTTCCGGGTGCAGCCGCAGCCGGATCCGTCCCCTGCTTTTAAAGGGGGAGCTGGTATTTCAGGCAGAGGAACAGATAGGAAAACAGGCCTTTCACCGAAACCTGACGAAAGAAGAGGCGGTCGCCTATGTCTGCCAGATGCTTAATAAGAATTTCAGACAGGCAGAGATGAGCGGTATTCATGGAACCGGAGTGGTTCTGGTAAGCAAAAAGGGAAAAATAACCGTAAAAATCCGAAGGAAGGAACGGACAGAGGCTGCCGGTTCCGAAAAAATCCGTCCGCGCTTTGACGGACAGGAAAACGGGCTGCGCCTTTTGGAGCACAACCGCAAAAAGCGTTATATTCTGGAAGAGGGAATCCCGGTTCCTTTTTTAGTGGATCTGGGGGTTATGACGGCAGAAGGAAAGGTTGTCCGCAGCCGTTATGATAAATACCGCCAGATCAACCGGTTCCTGGAATTTATCGAAGATATTCTCCCGAATCTGGATCCTGCGAGAGAGTCTGTGATCCTGGATTTTGGCTGCGGAAAGTCCTATCTGACCTTTGCTATGTATTATTATCTGAAGGAGCTAAGGGGGTATCCGATCCGGATCATCGGCCTTGACTTAAAGGAAGATGTGATCTGCCGCTGTGATACTCTGGCAAAATCCTATGGTTATGACCGCTTAAGCTTCTTCTGCGGGGATATTGCTTCCTACGAAGGCGTAGATCGGGTGGATATGGTTGTAACCCTTCATGCCTGTGATCTGGCTACGGACTACGCCATGGAAAAGGCTGTGGGATGGGGAGCAAAGGTGATTTTGTCTGTTCCCTGCTGCCAGCATGAGTTAAACCGCCAGATTGAAAATCCGTTAATGAAGCCGGTATTTGGCTATGGCCTGATCAAAGAGCGTATGGCTGCCCTGTATACGGATGCCATCCGGGCTCAGGTACTGGAGTACCGGGGCTATCGTACCCAGATTTTGGAATTTATCGACATGGAACACACTCCCAAAAACATCCTCATTCGGGCAGTCCGCCAGGGAAATGACGCTGCTTTCAAAAAGGCACGGGAGAAGACCGGCACAGAACTTAGAAAGCTTCTGGAATTTCTCCAGGCAGATCCGGCGATCGTACGGCTTCTTGCGCCGGAACTTGGAACAGGAGAACGTGCAGGAACAGATGAATGATGCCGGAAAGAAGGGCAGGACTGACCGGCTATATAATGCAGATGGGCTGATTAAATTCGTTTCGCCCGGTCTGTCCATACTTTGCTGCTTCCATACTCTGGCGTACATGGGAGGCAAACAGATCCTGCTTAAAAAGCGTCATGGCTTCCTCAGTAAGGATTTGTGAGGCATTTGCAGTTTTTGTAATAAGCGGGATCTCAGACTGTTTCTTTAAAAGAGACAAAAGAGATCCTGCCTCTTTTTTAAAGCCCAGGATCCTGGCATAGGGGGAATAGCCCAGTTCCTTGGCCTTTAATACCTGCGCATCTGTGATTTCCAGAAGAATATGGGTCAGAGAGCGGCTGATCCGCGTATAGGTATACTGCTTTGTTTTTAACTGGCGGATCCTTCCTTCCCAGCCCTCATACTGCAGCAGCTGTCCGGTGAGCCGGTCAGCCAGTTCCTTAGATACATCTGAAAACGCAGTCAGATCCTCCCCCTTATGGAACAGGGAAAGAAGGCGGTAGTTTAGAAGCCCTGCGCAGTCTTCAGGCCCAAGAATCCTTCCCTGGGAATAAAGCGGGAGAATGTGGGGAGGAATGTGGGACGATAAAGAAATGGGAGGCTCCCAGGAAACACAATCTTCGTGAGACCGGGCTTTTTTTTCCGGCTGAGATGCAAGAAGGCTTTTTCGGATCGCAGATGCGGATGCCTGTCCCGATTCCAGCGTTTTATCGTGATATCCCTGTCCCTTTCTCTGGATGGTTACAGGACGGATGGTGCTGCGGCAACGGAAAATGGCTTTGCAGTATTCAATTCCCAGAAGATTGTTTGGAGATCCCAGAAGGCGGCTTAATGAATCCTCCTTGAAACAGGAACATATGTCCATGGAAAGAAGGGCTCTGTTTCTTGCCTGGGGCCAGCTTAAACCCAGCTTTAATCCTTCCCGCAGACGGGCTGAAAAATCAGGGCTTTCATCGGATAAAATCTTTGCAGCGGCCTGGATTCCTTCCAGATTTCCATCCTCACTTCCGAAGCAGAGATGGGTTACGGCTCCCAGCCGGCTTAAAAGATTTACCCCGCAGGCGGCAAAGTCTTCGGCGCTGCTGACCGCAAAGACGGAGGGCAGCTCAATCACAAGATCTGCCCCTCCCATCAGAGCCATTTTTGTTCGGAGGTATTTATCAAAAACAGCCGGTTCTCCCCGCTGGACAAAATCCCCGCTCATAACGACAATGCAGTAATCGGCATTTGTCTTTTTTTTTGCTTCTTCTATATGAAAACAGTGTCCTCCGTGAAAAGGGTTATATTCTGCAATAATTCCGGTTATATTCATAAGCTGCTCCTTTAGCGGCAGAACTGCCGTATTCTCACTATTATATTACCTGTTTTTGCAAAATTATCAACCGGAAACTTAAAACGGCCTGCAGTTTAACAGGCAGGAACATAAACACAAGGACACAAAATTTCCACAATTTCGTCACAAATCAAACAATTCTCTTTCGTATGATTGAACCATCAAAAGGAAGTGTACGAAAGGAGCATTCGTTATGTACGAAGAAAAAGATAGAGAGCAGATGAATCAGGATGAAAGAGAGGAAAGAAAGGTAAATTGGACTACGCCCCAAAAGCTGGAAGAGGGATGCAGCACAGATGAACCCCGGAGCAGGGAAGCAGAACCGCTGCAGAACCATCCTTCCGGTGAAAATGCATCCTGGAGGGAAAATACCCCATACAATAACCAGTTCCGACAGGACAGGGATTTTTCCGGGGACAGCCGGAAATATGAAAAAAAGAAAAAAACATCTTCTGGAAAGCGCATGATACGTAGGGCAGCAGGGATTACTGCGGCAGCTGTCCTGTTTGGCACGGTATCCGGCGGTGTGATGACAGGCGTTAACTATGCAGGTTCCAGACTGATGAATATGACAGGGATCATGGCTGATGTACAGGAACAGCCGCAGGCTGCAACAGAGGCTCAGGAAACGGCGCCAAATACTATGCCGGGCAGCGGAAACACAACCACAGTTTCCACTGTAACGGATGTTTCCGCGATTGTGGAGAAGGCCATGCCGTCTATTGTAGCGATTACAGATACCATGACCATCCAGCAGAGGGATTTCTTTGGAAGGACACAGGCGTACCAGACACAGAGCAGCGGTTCCGGCATTATTGTAGGAAAGAATGACACAGAGCTTCTTATTGCCACCAATAACCATGTAGTAGCCGGTTCTACCGATCTTACAGTTACATTTTCAGACAACAAAGACGTTTCTGCCGCTATTAAGGGTACAGATTCAGCCACGGATCTGGCGATCATCGCTGTAAAACTTTCAGATATTCCTTCCGATACCATGAGCAAAATCCAGATTGCTACTATGGGAGATTCGGATAATGCAAAAGTAGGACAGCAGGTAATTGCTATCGGAAATGCTCTGGGGTATGGCCAGTCTGTTACCGTAGGCTATGTCAGTGCCTTAGACCGCCAGATCACGGATGAAAACGGCATTGTTCATACCTATATCCAGACCGATGCGGCCATTAATCCCGGAAACAGCGGCGGCGCCCTCATTGACCTTCAGGGAAATGTGATCGGTATCAATGCAGCCAAAACTGCTTCCACAGAGGTAGAAGGTATGGGCTTTGCAATCCCTATTACCAGCGCCCGGGAAATTTTAGACGGTCTGATGACCAAGAAAACAAGAGAAGCGGTAGATGAAGCATCTCAGGGCTACCTTGGCATTCAGGGAACCAATATTGATGCAGGAACCTCACAGGCTTATGGTATGCCGGTAGGCGTATATGTATACAAGATTGTTCCTGGAGGTGCAGCAGCATCTTCGGATCTGAAGGAAAAGGATATCATTACCAAATTTGACGGCCAGTCCATTACCACGATGGAGGAGCTGAAGGATATGTTGGCCTATTATGAGGGAGGGGATGAAATTACTCTTACGGTACAGTCTCTGGTAAACGGTGCATACGTAGAGCATGAAGTGTCCATTACACTGGGAACAAAGCCGGCAGCCAACTCATAAAAATAATCCGTAAAAATAAAAATTTTTACACCATTTTTCAGAATTGTGTGATATAATAGCTTCAATAAACCGAAAAAGGAGGTTTGGCTTATGAAGTTAATATATGCAATCGTACGCAATGACAATGAGGATGATGTGGTAAGCCAGCTTACACAACACCGCTACAGCGTAACCCGCCTGTCTACCACCGGAGGTTTCCTGAAAAAAGGAAATACCACACTGATGATCGGTGCAGAAGACGATAAGGTAGAAGAGGTTATTTCCATCATTAAGCAGGAGTGCGGACAGCATCAGAAGCTGACTGTAAATATGCCCTATATCTCCGGTACGACAATGGTAAATTATGCAACGATGCCCATGACGGTAGATGTGGGCGGCGCAACCATCTTTGTGATAAATGTAGACCGTTACGAAAAAATCTGACCGCCCCCGCGGCGTATCGGCAGTGAAAGCCCCCGGAAGAGAAAAACTCATTTTCGGGGACTTTTTGTGTTCTGCGGTACAGGTATTCAAAAAAATGCAAAAATTTATGAAAATCGACTTGTTTCCGGTTACGGGTGCGTATATAATAAGACTATATGCTTTAACATAAGGAAAGGGGTAAATAAGATTATGGCAGTAATCGATATTATCAAAGAAAAAGCAAGAGCAGATAAAAAAACCATCGTTCTTCCGGAGTCCATGGATCGCAGAACATGGGTAGCTGCTGAAAAGATTTTAAAGGAAGGACTGGCTAATCTGGTTATCATCGGCACACCCGAGGATATCGGCGAGCACAGCAAGGGCCTGGATGTTTCCGGCGCTACTATCGTAAACCCTCAGACCTATGAGAAGACTCAGGAATATATTGATTTATTCGTAGAGCTGAGAAAGGCAAAGGGGATGACTCCTGAGAAGGCAAGGGAGACTATCTTAAGCGATTACGCTTACTATGGCTGCCTGATGATCAAGAACGGAGATGCCGACGGAATGGTTTCCGGCGCCTGCCATTCTACCGCCAATACTTTAAGACCCTGCCTTCAGGTTATTAAAACAGCTCCCGGCACCAAGCTGGTTTCCGCTTTCTTCTTAATGGAAGTGCCGAACTGTGATCTGGGCGACAACGGAACCTTCGTATTCGCTGACTGCGGTTTGAACCAGAATCCGAATCCGGAAGAGCTGGCAGCGATCGCTGTTTCCTCTGCAGAGAGCTTTAAGATGCTTACGGGCCATGAGCCAAAGGTTGCCATGCTGTCCCATTCTTCCAAGGGAAGCGCAAAGCATGCTGACGTTGACAAGGTAGTAGAAGCTACACGGATCGCAAAGGAGATGGCTCCTGAGCTTGCTTTAGACGGCGAGCTTCAACTGGATGCTGCGATCGTTCCTGAGATCGGCGCTTCCAAGGCTCCTGACAGCAAGGTAGCAGGCCATGCAAACGTTCTGGTATTCCCGGATCTGGATGCAGGCAACATCGGCTACAAGCTGGTTCAGAGACTTGGCAAGGCAGAGGCTTACGGCCCAATGTGCCAGGGCATTGCCAGACCTGTAAACGATCTGTCCAGGGGCTGCTCTGCTGACGACATCGTGGGTGTTGTGGCAATTACAGCCGTACAGTGCCAGAATATGTAAAAGGAGAAAATATCTATCATGAAGATTTTAGTTATCAACTGCGGAAGTTCCTCTTTAAAGTACCAGCTGATCGATATGGAAAATGAAAACGTGATCGCAAAGGGCCTTTGCGAGCGTATCGGTATTGACGGATCCAAGCTGACCCACCAGCCAGAGGGCAAGGACAAGTTCGTGCTTGAGCAGCCGATGCCAAATCATACCGTAGCGATCAGCCTTGTTATGGAAGCTCTGCAGGATGCAGACCATGGCGTGATCACAAACACAGATGAGATTTCTGCGATCGGCCACCGCGTACTTCACGGCGGTATGGTATACAGCGATTCCGTTGTTGTGAATGATGACGTAAAGCGTGTGATCCGCGAGTGCTTCGACCTTGGACCTCTGCACAACCCTGCAAACCTGATGGGTATCGAGGCCTGCGAGGAGGCTATGCCCGGAAAGCCAAACGTAGCTGTATGGGATACTGCCTTTGGTATGGCTATGCCTGAGAAAGCTTATATGTATGCGATTCCTCATGAGTATTTTGAGAAATACAGCATCCGCCGCTACGGCTTCCACGGAACCAGCCACATGTTCGTATCCGGCGAGGCGATCAAGTTCGGCGGTCTGGATCCGGAGAATGCAAAGGTGATCGTATGCCATTTAGGAAACGGCGCCAGTGTATCTGCTTCCATCGGCGGCAAGTGCGTGGACACCAGCATGGGACTTACTCCTCTTGAGGGCCTGATCATGGGTACCAGAAGCGGTGACGTAGACCCTGCTGTGGTACAGTTTATTGCAAATAAAGAGAACATGGATGTAAACGAGGTTCTCAATGTATTAAATAAGAAGTCCGGCGTTCTGGGCATGACAAACGGTATCTCCAGCGACTTCCGTGATATTGAGAATGCTGCAAAAGAGGGCAACCATTTAGCAGAGGTAGCTCTGGATGCATTCGTATATCGTGTAGCTAAGTATGTAGGCGCTTACACTGCAGCCATGAACGGTGTGGATGCCATTGCCTTTACAGCCGGCGTAGGTGAGAATGACAAGGCAACCAGAAAGAAAGTCTGCGAGTACCTGGGCTATCTGGGCGTAAAGATCGACGATGCTGCTAATGATGTAAGAGGAAAGCGCACCGTTATTTCTGCTCCTGATTCTAAGGTTAAGGTAATGCTGATCCCAACCAATGAGGAGCTGGCAATCGCAAGAGAGACCCTTCGCCTTGTAAAGTAAAGCTGCTTGACAGCGGTTTTTGCCTGTAAAAAAGAGTTCGGTAAAAATATGGCAAAATTTTGTTGACAAACCCCATGCACCTATGTATAATAACAAAGGTGCATATCAAGGAGTATGATATGCTGATCAACTTATCAGAACTGTTTCCCGTTGAGGGAAAGTCCAGAACTTACACAGTCCCATTGGAGATGACTTCATTTCACGCTGCTGACGGAGACTATGAGATTGTGGAAAAGGAACCCGTAACGCTGACTGTTACAAATGAGGGTAATAAGGTGTTTACCGTGATCGGAGAGGCAGTGCTCACGCTGTCGATGGTCTGCGCCAGATGCCTTGAACCTGTAAGGGTTTCCTTTAATCTTGTGATCGATCAGGAAGTTGATATGAAGCAGACCGGTGAAGACCGGATTGCAGATCTGGATGAGCAGTTCTATATCAAAGGTTATAATCTGGATGTCGACCAGCTGGTTGGTAATGAGTTAACCCTGAACCTGCCTATGAGAGTTCTCTGCAGTGAAGACTGTAAGGGAATTTGCAATAGATGTGGCACAAATCTCAACCGTGGGACTTGTGACTGCGCAGGCAAGTCACTGGACCCGAGAATGTCAGTTATCCAGGATATTTTTAAACAGTTGAAGGAGGTGTAAACCATGTCTATTTGTCCAAAGAATAAATCTTCTAAAGCAAGAAGAGACAGCCGTAGAGCAAACTGGAAGATGAGCGCACCAAATCTGGTTAAGTGCAGCAAGTGCGGAGCCCTGATGATGCCTCATAGAGTATGTAAAGCTTGCGGAAGCTATAATAAGCGCGAGATCGTAAGCGTAGAGGACTAATTTCTCCTTACTCAATTAGAAAACAAAAAGATCTTCGGAAGTAATTCTGGAGGTCTTTTTTGTTTTTTTAGTAAGAAAATATGGGATTTCCGAATGTTTTATGGTAAATACAAAAAGATGTGTGATAGAATTGCAATCTAAATTACATTGATTTTGATATAAGGGTATTGATGAGAATAAAATATATTTTTGTCAATACCCTTTTACTGGCTAAATAATTCAGTATAATAGTATTTTAGAAATAGTTGGAATATGATAGAATGGAAAAGAACCATCAGAAAATAGTAAGATATATTGCAAGGAGCGTATAGATGATTTCACATTCCAATATAACAGAACAAATAATACAATATTTTAAAGAAAATATTAATTCAGGCAACTGGACAGTAGGAGAGAGAATTCCATCAGAGAATCAGTTAAGAGAAACATTGGGGGTCAGTCGGGCCAGCATTCGAACGGCGATTCAGCATTTAGTTGGAATTGGCGTTTTGGAATCTAGGCAGGGAAAAGGGACATTTTTATTGGATGATCAGGTAGATGAAAGGCCAGAAGGAGAAATGAAAATCACTTCTGAGGATTGTAAAAATATTGAAAAAGTGTTGGAGTTTAGACGAATTGTAGAGAGTGAAGCCAGTTACCTTGCAGCCCAGAATAGAACGGATCAACTTGTAAAGAATCTGTGGAAACATTTAAAGAATATGTCAGAAAATGAAGGGAGAAGAGATCGATTTGTCACTGCAGACATAGCGTTTCATGAGGAGATTTGCAAAGCAAGCCAGAATCCTCTTTTGGAAAAAACATTGTTAAAAGTGTTTGAAGAGACAAGGAAAAATCATAATCAGATGAATGAACTTTTTGGGTATCGTGATGGGATTTATTATCATACATTGATTTCAACGGCAATAGCAAATGGAGATGCAATGAAAGCCAAAGAACTCATGTATGAACATCTTCAGAATGCAATTAATAAAATCGAAGATACAGAAAAAATGCACAATAATAATGTGAGATAACTGTGTAATATAACAAAAAAGTGTATTTTTATAAAAAGAAAAGAGTATCATATTGACAACATAAACATTTATGATATAATTTTAATATAACTTGTCGGACAAGTTTAGACGGCTATAAGGTTTACTTGTAGCCGAAAAAAACAACATAACTTGTTAGACGTCTAACAAGATAAGAGGAGAAACGTATGTCAGTAAAAATTGAAAAAGTTCGTGTGATCTGTACAGCGCCAGAAGGAATTAATTTGGTTGTGGTAAAGGTCGAAACAAATCAGCCAGGATTGTATGGATTAGGCTGTGCAACATTTGCTTACAGACATTTGGCAGTAAAAACAGTAGTTGAGGAATATTTGGATCCTCTGTTAAAAAAGAGAGATGTGGAAAATATAGAAGAATTATGGCAACTTATGCATCAAAATGGTTATTGGAGAAATGGACCTGTAGAAAATAATGCAATATCTGGAGTGGATATGGCACTTTGGGATATTAAAGGAAAGATGGCAGGAATGCCGGTTTATCAGCTGTTCGGAGGAAAATGCCGTGAAGGAATTCCGGTTTATCGCCATGCAGATGGAAGAGATTTGGAAGAACTATGTGAGAACATTTTGAAATTTCAGGAGATGGGTATTCAGACTATTCGCTGCCAGTGTGGCGGCTATGGCGGAGAATCCTATGGTGAGACACCTATTACGGCACCAGAGGGAGCAAAGCCAGGAATTTATCTGGACTCCAAGAATTATATCAGAAATACGGTCGCTCTTTTTGAGGGGATTCGTAACAAAATCGGCTATGAGATGAATCTGGTTCATGATGTTCACGAGCGAATTGCACCTATGGAGGCAATTCGTCTGGCTCGTATGCTGGAACCATATGACTTGTTTTTTCTGGAGGACCCGGTATCGATCGAACAGACGGATTGGTTGAGAGAATTGCGTCATCAGACAAGTATCCCCATCGCAGAAGGAGAGCTGTTTAATAATCCGGCAGAATGGAAGCAGCTGATTGTAGAACATTTGATTGATTATATTCGTGTTCACATCAGTCAGGTTGGAGGAATTACTCCTGCAAGAAAATTGCAGATTTTTGCAGAACAGTTCGGAGTAAAGACTGCATGGCATGGTCCAGGAGATATGTCGCCATTGGCTCATGCGGCTAATATCCATATTGATCTGGCAGCTCAGAATTTCGGTGTACAGGAGTGGTCAGGCATTGAACCGCCTAATTTTGTCATTCAGGAATTAAAAGGACCGCATGGAGCATTGCTTAAGGTGTTTCCGGGTCTTCCTGAGTATCGGAATGGGTATGTATATGCTAACGATAGACCAGGCCTGGGAGTGGATTTGGATGAAAAGGAAGCAGCCAAGTATCCTTGCGAGAATACAGTAACACTTTGGACCCAAACCAGAAAAAAGGATGGTTCTCTACAGACACCGTAGATGGTAAAATAGATAAACTAACCTAAGAGGAAGGAGAAATATATGTTAAAGAATCGGGGAAAATATATATTTTTAATTTTGGCAGCTTCAGCCCTGTCTGTCATGGCATTGACCGGATGTTCTGGAAAGGCAGAAGAGGAAGAGGTAATCCGTTTTAAGATGGCTGTGGCAGACGCAGATAGTTCTGCGCAGGCAGAAGGCGCAAGAAAGATTGCAGAGGAAGTAGAAGAGGCAACAGATGGGAGAATACAAATTGAAGTTCTTGCAGGAGGAACATTAGGGGCAGAACGAGATACTGTAGAATTGGCTATGCTGGGCGGAGTGGATATTGTTACCTGTGCTAATTCTGTTTTAACTCAGTGGATTCCAGAGATGAGTATTTTGGATCAGGCGTATTTGTTTACTAATGAAGAGCAGGCTCATGGAGCAGTGGATGGACCAGTTGGTGATCTTATTGAACGGGAAGCATTAGAAAAGTTAAATCTTCATGTAATAGGTTATATGGAATCAGGCTACCGTAATGTGTTTTCCAAAGAACCCATTGATTCTATTGAGGATTTTAATGGAGTAAAAATACGTACCATGCAGAATCCTTATCATATGGCAGCATTTGAAGCTTTTGGTGCAATCCCAACAGCTATGGCGGCCAGCGAGCAATTTACAGCTCTTCAGCAGGGAACGATTGATGCATGTGAGAATGCAGTCTGCAACTGTTTAAATAATGGATTTTATGAAGTAACAAAGCATATTACAAATTCCAATCATGCGTTTGTGTATATTGTAGTCAGCATGTCTGATCATGCATGGAACCGTATTCCAGAAGATTTGCGACAAGTCTTTATGGAAGCAGTGGAGCTAGGATATAAAGAGGAAAGAAAACTTTTAAAGCAGGCCAATGAGGAGGCCGCGGTTACTCTTAAAGAAATGGGTGTACAATTCCATGACATTGATGTGGCTTCTTTGCAGAAAGCATATCAGGATCTGGCGGCAAAGAAGGGATTTCAATTTGATCCGGAATGGCAGGCAGCTGTTGATCAGGCTATTGCTGAGAATCCGTAGGAGGGAGTTAAAGTTATGAAAAAAGTATTGGATGGTCTGACAAAAATAGAAAATTTTATAATGATTCTGACATTCATTATTATGGTAGGCACTTCGTTTGCGCAGGTAGTAAACAGAAATATTTTTAAACTTCCTATATCATGGTTTGATGAGGCAGCTGTATATTGTATGATTTATATGGTATTGATTGGAACAGAGGTTGGCTTAAGAGACGGCACTCAGATTGCAGTTACTGCTCTTGTGGATAAATTTCATGGAAGGATGAGAAAAGGTATCCAAATTTTTTCCAAAATTGTAATGGTTGTGTTTTCCTTTGGCGTATTTATGGGCGGCTTAAAGTTAGTGCAGATCCAGATCAGAACAGGCCAGATTTCGGCAGCATTGGGAATCCCCATGTCGATACCATATGCCGCAATGGTAATTAGTTTTGGTATGATTACCTTAGTGCAAGCAGTTGCTGCAGTCGCTCTTGCAGTACAAATGGTAAAATATCAGGAAGGGGAGGAGTAGAAATGACAGGATTATTGTTATTTGGATGTTTTGCACTGTTTCTGATCGGAGGAGTGCCGGTTGCAATGGCTTTAGGAGCAGCGACCATGGCATCAATTGTGTTCAGTCCCGACTTTGCTATTACCACAGCTGTAATTCCACAGCGTATTTTTGGAGGATTAGAATCCACATCTTTGATGGCAATTGCATTTTTTGTACTAGCTGGAAATTTGATGACAAAGGGTGGTATATCAAGGCGATTGGTTGATCTGGCGAATTCTATGGTTGGAAGCGTGAGGGGAGGTATGTCTCTGGCTTTGATATTATCCAGTGCTTTTTTTGCAGCGTTATCAGGATCCGCTCCAGCTACAGTTATTGCTATTGGTTCCATGCTTTATGCTGATATGGTAAGAATTGGTTATCCCAAAGATAGAACAGCAGGCCTCCTTGTAGTGGCAGGTGGTCTTGGACCAATTATCCCACCAAGTATTATTATGGTTGTTTACTGTACTATGACAGGTGCTTCTGTAGGTGATATGTTTAAGTCAGGAATGTCCATTGGTATTATGATTATGGTAGCGCTTATGGTAGTAGTATTGTTTCTGGCCCAGAAGGAGCAGTGGCCTAAAGTTGAAAAAAATATCACCTTAAAAGAATTTGGAACGAATTTTTTCAAAGCGATACCGGCATTAATGCTTCCTATCATCATTCTTGGAGGAATTTATAGTGGCTTCTTTACTCCTACAGAATCGGCATCTGTTGCCGTTGTATGGGCGCTGATAGCAGGAATATTTATTTATAAGGAACTGACAGTAAAAGATTTGATTCCCATTATTCTGGAATCTGCAAAGAGTTCTGCTATGGTACTTTTTATTGTAGCTACATCTACGGCATTCTCATGGTTGTTTACTTTCTCTGGAATTTCAGATAGCCTTGTGAATACCATTATTGGTATGAACTTTAATCCGACAATGTTCTGTTTGATTATTGCACTGATTCTTCTTGTGTTCGGTACATTCCTCGAAGGAATTGCAACAGCGGTGCTTTTGGTGCCGGTACTTTGGCCCATAGCAAATTCTCTAGGCATTGATGTTATTCATTTTGGAATGATTGTATGCATTTCTAACGTAGTGGGAACTATGACACCGCCAGTAGCTGTAAATATATTTTCTGCGGCCAGTGTTACAAAATTGAAGATGGGTGAGATTGTAAAAGGTGAGATCCCGTTTTTTATTGGATATTTAGCAGTATTTTTTGCAGTAGTATTGATTCCGGCTCTCAGTACATTTTTGTTGTAAATACTTGAGAACTTTGCTAATAATATTGTATGAATAAACTATAGTATATTTCAGAACAAATTGAAGCGTATTGATTGATGTAGGAGGAAATAATCATGATATTTGATGGAAAGAAAATGTTTAGTGTGGAAGGAAAGAAATGTATTGTTACCGGAGGCGCTCAGGGACTGTCCAAAGGTATGGCAGAAGGATTACTGGAAAATGGGGCAGAAGTAGTTCTGATAGATGTTCAGAAAGAGAAGTTGGAAAAGGTAGTGGAAGAATATAATCAGATGGGATATAAAGCTTATGGAATTGCTGGAAATTTGGCAGACAGAACAGAAATTGACCGTATTTTTAATGAAGCTATGGAGCTTTTAGGAGGACATCTGGATGTTCTGATTCCAGCAGCAGGAATTCAGAGAAGACATTTGCCAGAGGAATTTCCAGTGGATGAATGGGACCTTGTAATGAAGATAAATTTGGACCATGTATTTCTTATGATTCAGAAAGCACTAAATGTTATGTTGAAGCAGCCAACTGGAGGTAAAATTATAAATATTGCGTCTATGGTTTCCTGGTTCGGAGGCACTACAGTTCCAGCTTATACAGCAAGTAAAGGGGCAGTAACACAGCTGACAAAAAGTCTTGCCGTTGATTGTGCGGGCAGAGGTATTAACATCAATGCACTGGCTCCTGGATATATGGATACAGAAATGTGTGCAAATATGACTCAGGCCCGCAAAGATGAAACAACCCTTCGTATTCCCCAGGGAAGATGGGGGACACCAGAAGATATGAAAGGACCAGTAATTTTTTTGGCATCGGCTGCCTCTGATTATCTGAATGGTGCAGTGATTCCTGTAGATGGTGCATATCTGGTGAAATAGAAAAATATATTGAGCATCCAAAGACCAGTTGGTTTGAGGAGGTTCGTAATCTTTAGAAGAGCTGTCCTTCCACATATGACAGCTATCTAAATTACAACGGCTCCTGCGGAAGAAATGGATTATCATGGGACCGTAAGCCTGATATACAGGTAGGAAAAGTACCCTCTTGCATATACTGTATTAGTACGGCAAGGGGGTATAATTTTTAGAAGTTATTTATCTTAGTTTTTATATTTTCCGTATTTTTTGTTCTTCTTTATAAAAATGAGTTAATATATTGACAATTTTACCCAAATTTGCCATAATGGAGTTGTTAAATAAATAGATGTTGCTCAAATCCCCATTTTCTGAAAAAGAGGAGGGGAAAAACAAAAAGGAGGACAGATTTATGAAAAAATTAACAGCACTGATGCTTGCGGCAGCTATGTCAATGACAGCACTGACCGCTTGCGGCAGCAAAACAGAGGAGTCTGCAGCAGCTCCGGCATCTACCGAGGCAGCGAAGGAAGAGGGCGGCAAGGCCGCTGAGGGCGGGGAGGCGAAGGAAACTTCCGGCTTAAAGGTTGCAGCTATCTTTGGAGGAGCGATCAATGACGGAAACTGGAATGAAACCCAGTACAATGGCTTAAAATCCATTGAAGAAGCCGGTGCAGAGATTGCTTATATGGAAAACATCAGCGATACAGATGCTGCTGAGGCAGCCCGTACATACGCTTCCGAGGGCTTTAATCTGGTTTATCTGACCACCAATTCCTATCAGGATTACTGTACTCCTGTTGCAAAGGACTTCCCGGATACAACCTTTGTGCAGATCAACGGAACCATCGTAGACGGCAACTTTATTTCTGTCCGCATCGCAGATGAGGAGCAGGGCTTTTTGCAGGGTGTTGCAGCAGCTCTCCTGTCTGAGACTGGAAAGGTTGGCTTTGTAGGCGGACAGGAGATCAATCCCATTAAGCTGGGATCCTCCGGTTTCCAGCAGGGTGTTGACTATGTCAATTCCACCTACGGCTTGAATGTAGAAGCAACCCGCATCAACACGGGAAGCTTTACAGATGTAAACCAGGCAAAGGAAACTGCCATCTCAATCATCGAGGGCGGAGCCGATGTTATTTCTCCTATGGCAAATGACGCCAGCGTAGGCATCATGGAAGCAGGAGAGGAGAAAGGCGTTATGGCGGTTGGCTGCGGCCTTGGACAGGAATCATCTGCTCCTACTGCTACTAAAATTATCATTGTAAAGGATGTTGCCATTGCAATTAAGTCTACCTTTGACGCATATGCAAAGGGTGAGTTAAATCCAACCGAGGTAGAAACCTATGGAGCAAACAAGGGTGTTGTTTATGCAACCGAGTGGTTCGGTGATGTAAACGATGAAGCAAAGACAAGGCTTCAGGAAACCATTGACAAGATGGCAAAGGGAGAGGTTGAGATTTCTCTTCAGTAATTGAACCATGGTCATTGAATTGGAGCTGTCAGGAACGTTTCTGGCAGCTCCTTTTGTCAAAAGTGCCTGAACAAAAGGATGGAAAAAGATATGCAGAAAGAAATTGTGAAAAAATTAAAGGAATTAACCTTTCCGCTTGCCTCAATTGTCGTTGCGCTGGTGCTGGGAGCGGTCATACTGTCAGCTATGGGCTATGATGCAGGAAAAGCGTATTCCAGCTTGTTAAAGGGGGCATTTGGAAGCAAAAACTCCATTGCAGAAACCCTGATCCAGACAACCCCTCTTATTTTCACTGCTCTCAGCTATGCTATTGCCCTGCGCTGCGGTATGGTAAACCTGGGCGCGGAGGGGCAGCTTTATATCGGAGCGATTCTGGGTTCTTTGGCCGGCTCCCATATCCATGGACTTCCGCCAGTGATCCATATCCTGTTCGTTCTTCTGTGCGGCTTTATCGGCGGTGCTTTGTGGGGATTGATCGTTGCGGTTTTAAAGATGAAATTTGGAGCCAGTGAGCTGATCACCACGATCATGCTCAATTATATTGCTCTGGAGTTTGTAAGTTTCTGCGTGACAAATCCGCCTTTCCGTGATGCAACTCCGGGAGCTGCGCCCCGTATGCCTTCCGTTGTAGATGCAGTGAAGCTTCCGATCATTCTTCCTCAGACCAGGCTTCATCTGGGTATCATCTTTGCTTTGATCGCAGTGCTCATTTACTATGTATTCATGTGGAAGACGACCAGAGGTTATGAGATGCGTGTGATTGGCATGAATCCCAACGCAGGCCGGTATTCCGGTATGAATATCCCCGTCAACTCTATCCTGTCCATGTTTTTGGCAGGCGGCTTTGCAGGCCTTGGCGGTATTATCAATATTATCGGCCTGCAGTACTTCCTTACAGAGGGCTTTTCCAATAACTTTGGCTTCAGCGGTGTTGCAGTGGCCCTTCTTGGCGGCTGCAGCCCGGTGGGGATCATCGTATCGGGTATTCTGTTCGGAGCCCTCAATGCAGGAGGTGTGAAGATGCAGCTGCTTGCAAAGGTTCCTTCTGCTTCTATTTATATGATCCAGGGTATGATCATTATCTTTGCTGTCAGCCGGGAACTGTTTATCTGGTTTGGCAGGAAGTTACAGAAAGAAAAAGCCCACGGGGTAACAGGAGGTGAAAACCATGGCTGATTTTATTACTAACTTTCTGACAGCGGATATAAGAACTGCCACACCGCTTCTTCTGGCTGCTCTTGGACTGGTTTTCAGCGAGCGGGCCGGTATCGTAAATATCGGAACAGAGGGTATTATGCTGGTAGGAGCTCTTTTGGGCTGTCTTGGCGCGGCTCTTACGGGTTCCTCTGCCATGGGAGCTCTTTTAGCAATTGCAGGCGGCTTTGCTATGGCTCTGATCTTTGCTTTTTTTACCATTACCCTGCGTTCCAATCAGATCGTAGTAGGAACTGCCTTTAATATTTTCGCAGGCGGCTTTACCATCACATTAAACAGGCTTCTGTTAAATGGTGAGAAGGTAGCTGGCTATGAAGCGATTCCTATTCCCGGATTGTCAAAGATTCCCATTTTGGGAGAAGTGCTGTTTAACTGGTCGTTTCCGGTTTATCTGGCTTTTTTAAGTGTACCGATATGCTGGTTTGTCCTTCAGCGCACCAATATCGGCCTTAAGGTAAGGGCAGTGGGAGAGTATCCCAAGGCCTGCGATACGGTGGGCATCAATGTATTCCGCATTCGCTATGGAGCCGTTCTGTTTTCCGGTATGATGGCAGGCTTTGCAGGCTCTTTTGTTTCCATGGGGCAGCTTTCTTCCTTTACAGAGGGTATGGTTTCCGGCAAAGGCTTTATGGCCCTGGCTGTGTGTGTCTTTGGAAATTATTCCCCCAAGACGGTACTTTGGGCTGCGCTGCTGTTTGGCGCGGCAGATGCGTTAAAATACCGTCTGCTGACAACCGGCATCGGAAGCTATTACCAGTTCTTAAATATGCTTCCTTATTTCATCACCATAGTAGCACTGTGTATGTTTGCAAAGCGCAGCAATAAACCGGCCTGCAGCGGTGTTGCTTACAGAAAGGAATAGGGGGGAAAACAGGATGTCAGAGTATATTTTGGAAATGAAGCACATTACCAAGCGCTTTGCTTCGGTAGTTGCCAATGAAGATGTGAATCTGAGTGTAAAAAAAGGCGAGGTCCATGCTCTTTTGGGTGAAAACGGAGCCGGAAAATCAACCCTTATGAACTGTCTGTACGGTATGTACGACAGCTATGAGGGCGAAATCTGGTTTAACGGGCAGAAGGTTGTGATCAATGATCCAAAACAGGCCATTGCTCTGGGAATTGGAATGGTGCATCAGCATTTTATGCTGATTCCGGCCCTGACCGTAATCGAAAATGTGGTTCTTGGCCTAAAGGAAAATAAACAGGTCCTGGATTTAAAAGCGGCGGCAGAACGCTTTACAGAGCTTGGAAAACGCTATAACATGGAAATCGATCCCTGGGTGAGAGTCGAGCAGCTTTCTGTCGGCCAGCAGCAGCGACTGGAGATTTTAAAGGCTCTTTACCGCGATGCAAAGCTTCTGATCCTGGACGAGCCTACAGCTGTTCTCACGCCGGACGAGGTAGATGGTCTGTTTGACATGATGAATAAGCTTACAAGTGAAGGCCACACCGTTATCTTTATCAGCCATAAGCTGAATGAGATCATGAAAATCTGCGACCGCTGTACGGTTCTGCGCCAGGGCAAGCTGGCAGCTACGGTGGAGATCTCTGAAGTACATAACCGACAGGAACTGGCAAATCTCATGGTAGGCCACCAGGTAGAGTTAAAAACGGAGCGCAAACCGCCGGAATATACGGGAGAACGCCTTCGGGTAGAGCATCTGACCTGTTTAAATGACAGGGGGCTTCCAGCGGTAAAGGATGTAAGCTTTGAACTTCAGGGCGGTGAGATTTTAGGCGTCTGCGGTGTAGACGGAAACGGACAGTCAGAACTGATCCAGTGTATTACAGGACTCAGAAAACCTTCCGAGGGAAAGATTATGATCTGTGATACTGATACGACTAACTATACACCAAAGCAGATATTAAACCTGGATGTGGCCCATATCCCGGAGGACCGCCATAAATACGGTATGGTAGGGGCTATGTCCATAGAGGAAAACCTGATCCTGGTAAGCTATGATCAGAAGCTGTTTTCTCTGCATAAATTCCTGAACTGGAAATGGATCGCAGATCACAGTAAGAAGATCTGTCAGCTTTTTAAGGTAAAGACACCTACGATCAAGGAGCAGGCGATTAATCTTTCTGGCGGAAACCAGCAGAAATTTGTGGTAGGACGTGAGTTAGACCGTACGCCCAAGCTTCTTGTGGCAGTCCACCCCTCCAGAGGTCTGGATATTGGCGCAACCAAGTATATCCAGTCTAAAATCATGGAACAGAGAGACCGGGGCACAGCGGTGCTTATGGTTTCTACGGAACTGGATGAGCTGATTGAGCTTTCGGATCGTATTATGGTTATGTTTGAAGGCAGGATCATGGGAATCGTGGATCAGAAGGATGCTTCCAGAGAAACGTTAGGTCCTATGATGGCAGGTCTTACAGAAGAAAAATAAACAGACGCATTCATGATGCAGACCACCAGACGGATCGCTGTCTGGTGGCCTCTTTTTTCGATGCGCATCTGGTGGTTATCCACGTCCTCTCATTTGATTTAAACCTTTAACGTGATAAATAATTGATTGACAAATACAGGAATCAGCTTTAATATTATGCTTATACATGAAAATAAGGAGGGGAATTTCATATATGTCTGAATTTTATGAACAGGTGAAGGAACGTTTTATCCGCTATGTAAAGGTTGATACCCAGTCTCAGGCTGGTTCCTCTACAGCTCCCAGCACGATGAAGCAGAAAAATCTGGGGCGGATGCTTAGAGATGAGCTGATTTCATTGGGAGTAACGGATGCAGAGCTGACAGAAGAAGGTCTGGTTTATGCGTCCATCCCGTCTACGATGCCGGATGGAACAGGCTTGTCTATTGGCTTTGTAGCCCACATGGATACTTCTCCGGATGCAGACGGCACAGATGTAAAGCCATGGGTTTTTGAAAAGTATCCAGGTGGGGATGTGATGTTAAATAAAGAACAAAATATCCTTATGAGGGAAGATGACTATCCTACACTTAGAAAATATGTGGGAGAAGATCTTGTTTTTACAGATGGAACCACGCTCTTAGGAGGAGATGATAAGGCTGCGGTAGCATCGATTATGACAATGGCAGAGTTTTTCTGCCGCCATCCTGAAATTCCTCACGGTCCGATCAAGCTGTGCTTTACTCCGGATGAGGAGATCGCGCGCAGCACGGAAAATTTCAGCGTAGAGCGTTTTGGGGCAGATCTTGCATATACCATGGACGGAGACGCCCTGGGCGGTCTGGTGTATGAAACCTTCAACGGTGCGGAAGCTCAGTTGACTATCCATGGCCTGAGTGTTCATCCGGGAACAGCCAAGGGCATTATGAAAAATGCAGTGGAGATCGGTGGAGAATTTATGGCTATGCTCCCGGCTCTGGAACGGCCTCAGTTTACAGAAGGAAGGGAAGGGTATTTTCATCCCTTTGTTTTTGAAGGAACTGTTGAAAAGACCTATATCCGCTGTCTGGTTCGGGATCATGAGCTGGATCGGTACGAGGAGAGAAAAGCCTATGTTATATCCTGCATAGAGGAGCTGAACCGGCGCTATGGTGAGGGAACCGTGGAGCTTAAATGGGACAGCATTTATTACAGCATGCGGGAAGTCATCAAAAAGGTTCCGTTTATGATCGACTACTGCAAGCAGGCTATGAAAGAATGCGGAGTGGAGCCCTTTGAGATCGCAATGAGAGGCGGCACAGACGGTTCCTGGATTTCCCAGATGGGTCTTCCATGCCCCAACATTACAGCAGGTTATGAAAATGCTCATGGCAGATTTGAGTTTGTTTCCATCCAGGCTATGGCGAAAAATGTGGAGATCCTGATCCGGCTGCTGAAGCTTTATGCAGCCCATAAGGAATAATGTTCGGATAAAAATGCAGATGGAACAGGTATGATAAAAGAGAGGAAAATGATATGGATGTACGGTTTTTATTCGTAGTGGGCTATCTGCTCCTGATGGTGGGAGTGAGTCTTTATTTAAAAAGAAAAATGGTAAAAAGCTCAGATGACTTTGCGGTAGCGGGAAGACGCCTTCCCATGATCGTATTAGTGGGAACGCTGCTTGCTACATGGTGCGGCGGCGGCGGTATTTCGGGTTCCGCAGGCCTGGTTTATAAAAACGGACCTCTGTTTGGTATCCTGCTGTTTGCAGGAGCTCCGATCGGAATGATCGTTCTTTATTTTATTTCAGGAGCAGTCCGCAAAAGTACCACATATACTATTCCGGAGCTGTTTGAGCTGCGCTACGGAGCAGCTGCCAGAAATCTGGCTGCAATCTGCATTATTCTGGCGTATATCGGAACCACAGCTTCCCAGTTTAAGGCAGCCGGCAATATTTTTATGATTACCAGTGGCATTGATTTTATCACCTCCACTGTGATCTGCGTGATATTTATGGCGCTTCTGGCTCTGATCGGCGGTATGGTCAGCGTGGCATATACGGATGCTTTATCTGCTTTTATGATGGTGTTTGGCTTCATGTTCGGCATTTTATATCTGAGCGGAGATTTCGGTGGCTTTGGCGGCGTACTGGCTCAGGTTCCCGCAGAGAAAAATTCCATCTTTGGAACTATGAATATTGCTCAGGTGCTGGGCTATGTGCTGCCAACGCTGTTTTTGGTGCTGGGTGATCAGAACATGATCCAACGGTTCAGTTCCGCAAAAGACAGCCGCACCGCCCGCAAATCCAATGTGGGCCTTGTAATTGCAGAGGTTGTTGTATGTGCCCTGATTATCGGTCTTGTAACCTGTGCCATTCCTCTGTATCCAACCAACGATTCTGCAGATACCATTTTATTCCAGCTGGCAGCACAGAAGCTTCCTACGGTTTTAGGCGGTATCGTAATGGCTGCCTGCATGAGTTTTGTTATTACTACGGGTGACTCCTATCTTCTGTCGACGGCTTCCAACCTGACTTATGACGTATGGGTGCGCCTGATCAAAAAGGATGCGGATGATAAGCAGAAACTGAATATGCTTCGTATTTCCATTGTCCTTGTGGCTTTTCTGGCGTTTGTTCTGGGCTTTTATTTCCCGGATATCCTTTCCGTTCAGATGTATGCCTATACCATGTATGGAGCAACCATTACACCGGCCCTGATCTGTGCGCTGTTTTATAAAAAAGCAACCAAGGCAGGCGGTCTGGCAGGCATCATCACCGGAGCGGTGACGACGATCATCTGGGATGTGGTCTTACGTTCTCCGGGCGGCGTCCAGAGTGCGATCATCTCCGTGCCCCTGGCTTTTATAGCAATCTTCCTTGTAAGCGCCATAACGCAGAATGGCGCAAAGATTCCTCTGGAAGAGGTATATAAAAGAAGTGAAGAATCTGAAAAGTAAGCAGAAACAGTAATTTTATATAGCTATAGGTAAAAACCACCATATACGCAAAAAAATATGGTGGTTTTTTGTGCCAAACATCAAAAAAACTCTTTTTCCTTTTTGAAAAGTGACATATGTCCTTTTATTCTTTGTGAAAATGTGATATGATGAAAACAAGTTAAATGGAAGAAATATACAAAAGGGAATCCTTTATGAAGGAAACACAAAAGCAGATTAAGAAACTGAATATAGAAACTCAGAAGCAGATTGAAAAGCTGAATCCGAAAAAGGTGGATTATCTGAAACAGTATTTTGCAGGCGCTCCCCGTTGGCTGCTGGAACAGTTTCAGGTGATCGAGGTTCCGGCAGGGACTGTTTTTATCCATGAGGGAGAGCCGGCAGAACGCGTTTATGTGCTGTTACAGGGACAGGTGTCTGCGGTTGACTACCGGGTACAGGAGGCCGTATATGGTTTCTTTCAGTTTTATCCTATTGAACTTTTTGGGGTGATGGAAATTTTAGGCGGAATGGAGCGGTATAAGACCTCTCTTGCAGCAGTGGAAAAAAGTATTTTCCTGCGGATTGGAAGAGACCAGTATGAGCGATGGCTGAAAAGCGACAGCAATGCATTTCAGATGGAAACAAAGGAAATTGTCAATTATCTTCTGGAGCAGGCAAGAAAAGAACGGCTGTATGTGCTGTTGTCCGGAAATCAGCGGGTTTATCAGGTATTGATCAAATTATATAAATCCTATGAGGAAAATGGAACATACAGCGCCTATATCAGCCGAAAGGATTTTTCTGAGATGACAGGCCTTTCAGAACGGACGATCACCAGAGCGATCAAGAGTCTGGTATCAGAAGGATATATTACAAAAAAAGGATGGAATATCACTATGGACAGCAGCCAGTACCAGCGCTTAAAAGCTCTGGCGGATGCAAAGATGAGTGAAATTGACAGTTAGGAATCAGCCGCGGCTGGTTTATAATAATTAAAAAACTGACAGGGAGGAACAGAACGTGAAGTATTCAGAAGATCCTAACAAACAATATCACATTCAGGTGGGAAAAGGAGAGGTCGGACGGTATGTGATACTGCCGGGAGATCCAAAACGCTGTGAAAAGATCGCGAAGTATTTTGATGATCCGGTATTAGTGGCTGACAACCGGGAGTATGTGACCTATACTGGTACGTTAGATGGAGTAAAGGTAAGCGTTACTTCTACGGGTATCGGCGGCCCCTCTGCTTCCATTGCCATGGAGGAGCTGGTAAACTGCGGAGCAGATACCTTTATCCGTGTAGGCACCTGCGGAGGGATGCAGCCGGAGGTAAAAAGCGGTGATGCCGTAATTGCCACCGGGGCCATCCGTATGGAAGGAACCAGCAGAGAGTATGCTCCGATTGAATATCCGGCAGTTGCTGACCTTGCAGTGACAAATGCGCTGACAGCTTCTGCAAAGGAACTGGGCATTGCTTTCCATACAGGCGTAGTTCAGTGCAAGGATGCTTTTTACGGCCAGCACTCCCCGGAGCGCATGCCTGTAAGCTATGAGCTTTTGAACAAATGGGAAGCCTGGAAACGGATGGGCTGTCTGGCATCCGAAATGGAATCAGCCGCATTGTTTATCGTGGCCGGAGCGCTTCATGTACGGGCCGGTTCCGTATTCCTGGTTGTTGCAAATCAGGAGCGGGAAAAGCTGGGCCTGGAAAATCCGGTGGTCCATGATACGGATATGGCAATCCGCACCGCCATAGGGGCCATCCGGGAACTGATCCGCCAGGAACAGAAATAGGCAGTTTTATAAAAGGCAGCAGGCTGGAAAAATCCCTGTTTCATAAGCAGGGGATTTTTCCAGCTTCACATGGGCTTTGCTTAAAAGCAGGGCTTCATTATATACTTTAAAAGGAGAGAATCATTATGAAAAAGAAAACAGCAGCACTTATGTTGGCAGCAGCCATGGCAGTATCTCTGACTGCCTGTGGAGGTTCAGGCGGCACTTCTGAGACAAAGGCAGAGTCTTCCGCAGCCGCTGATACTTCAGCAAAAAAAGAAGAAGCTGAAACAGAGGCAGCAGGTGAGAAAAAAGACGGATCCGAATACAAGATCGGTCTTGTAACAGATGTAGGCGGTGTAAATGACGGTTCCTTCAACCAGTCTTCCTGGGAGGGTCTTCAGAAGGCGGCAGAGGATTTTGGCGTTGAGGTAAATTATCTTGAGTCCTCTACTGATGCAGACTACGTTCCAAACATTGAGACGTTTATTGATGAAGAGTACGACCTGATCATCAGCGTAGGCTATATGCTGGCAGACGCTACCAAGCAGGCTGCGGAAGCAAATCCTGAGTGTAAGTTTGCTATTATTGATGACGCTACCATTGACCTGCCCAATGTTACTTGTCTGATGTTCCGCCAGGAGCAGGCTTCCTATCTGGTAGGATACGTTGCCGGTCTTATGACAGAGACTGACAATATCGGCGTAGTGATCGGTATGACAAATGAAACCATGAACCTGTTCGGATACGGCTATTGTGCAGGTGCTATTGATGCAAATCCGGATATTACGATCCAGCAGTTTAACGCAAACTCCTTTGCAGATCCGGCAACCGGAAAAACAAACGCAGGTACCGCGATCACCAATGGCGCTGATATTGTTTTCCATGCAGCAGGCGCAACCGGACTTGGCGTAATCGAGGCATGCCAGGAAGCAGGCGTATATGCTATCGGCGTGGACAGAGACCAGTACAATGACGCACCTGGAACCGTAATTACTTCCGCTATGAAGCGTGTAGATACCGCTGTTTATGACAGTGTAGAGTCTCTGCTTAACGGTACCTTAGAGGGCGGCCTTCATACGTATGACCTGGCAGCAGGCGGCGTAGATATTGCTCCTTCCCAGGATCTTCTTCCTGAGGATGTAAAGAAGGCAGTAGAGGATGTTAAGGCTAAGATCCTTGCAGGCGAAGTGACTGTTCCTGCCAGCAAGGAAGAGTTTGAGGCTGCATACGGCGATGTATATCAGTTAGACTAAGATTGAACAATGACAGAAGGAGGAACCATATATGCGTGACATTTCAATGGAGCGTGTAAATGAAACAAGGGAGAATATCCTGAGCATTATAAAAAGCCCTGTGCTGACCCATGAGCAGAAGCTTACGAACCTGGCCTGCCAGGCGGATTCCCTGATGGAGGTTTTGGACCTCCCCGAAGGGCTGGATGAACTTTTAAATGTTCCTGCAGACCGTAAGTGCATCTGTGATTTGGCAGAAGGCCATGCGCCCATGCGTCCCCGGTACATTATCCCGGATTATGCAAAATTTATGAAAGAGGGCAGTGAATTTCTCCAGCTTAAACCGCCGACAGATCTGTATGAGGCTATTAATAATCTGCTGATCTTTTATAAGCATGTTCCCAGCGTTACCAACTATCCGGTTTATGTGGGACAGTTAGATGAACTGCTGGAGCCTTTTATTGATACAGTGGACGAGGCTCAGGCGAAAAAGCTTTTAGGGATGTTTATGACGCACATTGACCGCACGGTACTGGACTCCTTCTCTCATGCAAATATCGGTCCCAGGGCGACCAAGGCAGGCCGCCTGCTGTTAGAAGTGGAAGCGGAGCTTGAACATGCGGTTCCCAACATTACCATGAAATATGAGGAAGGCGTTACAGAAGATGACTTTGCCCTGGAGGCCATCCGGTGCGCACTGCACAGTGCAAAGCCCAGCTTCGCAAACCATAAGATGTTTAAGGGTGAATTGGGTGAAGGCTATGTGATCGCAAGCTGCTATAACGGCCTGCTTTACGGCGGCGGCGCTTATACGCTGTGCCGCCTGATCCTGGGAAATATTGCAAAGCGCGCAAAGGATATCCGGGATTTTAAAGAACAGCAGCTGCCGTATGTACTGGATATTATGGCACGGTACATGGATGAGAGAATCCGGTTTGAGGTAGAGGAAAGCGGATTCTTTGAACATCACTTCCTTGCGAAGGAGGGCTTTATCCACAGGGATCGTTTCTCCGGCATGTACGGTCTTGTAGGCCTGGCAGAGTGCGTCAATATCCTTCTTGAAAAGGAAGGTATAGAGGGACGGTTTGGCCATGATGAGATCGCTACGCGGCTGGGCGTTGAAATTATGGATCAGATCCAGGCTTTTAACGCAGCCCATGTAAATCCCTACTGTGAGGGAACAGGAGGCCGCTTCCTGCTTCATGCCCAGGTGGGAATTGCGGAAGACATTGATATAACTCCAGGAACCCGTATCCCGATCGGGGAGGAGCCAGAGGAGCTGATCGACCAGTTAAAGGTGCTTGAGCATTTCCACCGGTATTTTACCTCCGGAACCGGAGATATTTTCCCAATCGATATGACGGTGCACCGCAACCCGGAATATGTGCTGGATATCATTAAGGGGGCCTTTAAAATGGATCTGCGCTATCTGTCCTTCTATTCCAGCGACAGTGATGTGATCCGAGTGACCGGTTATCTGGTAAAACGCTCTGAAATGGAAAAACTGGATCAGGGACAGGCCGTTCTCCAGAACACAACCGGTCTGGGGCTGGGAGCTTCCAAGAACGGTCATATCCTGGAGAGAAAGGTGCGCTGATGAAAGCCATTGTAAATCGAATCATTCCTTTCAGCAGTGTAGACGGTCCTGGAAACAGAACTGCCATTTTCCTCCAGGGCTGCAACATTAACTGCAAATATTGTCATAATCCCGAAACAAGAAGGCTCTGTATAAACTGCGGAGCCTGTGTGGGACAGTGCCCTGCCGGGGCGCTGTCCCTGGGAGAGGATAACCGGGTCATCTGGGATCAGGGAGCCTGCGTGCAGTGTGATACCTGTATCCATGTCTGTCCCAATGACAGTTCCCCAAAAGTGCGGGAAATGACGCCGGAGGAGGTATATGCGGCTGTAAAACGGCAGATTCCCTTTATCCGGGGCATCTCAGTATCCGGCGGAGAGTGTATGCTCTGGCCGGATTTTTTAAAGGCGCTGTTTACGCTTGCCAAAGCAGACGGACTTGGCTGTCTCATTGACAGCAATGGGACTATCCCTTTATGGGACTATCCGGAGCTTTTAGAGATATCTGACGGCGTAATGCTGGATATCAAGGCGTTTGATGATACAGACCACCGTCGGATCACCGATGAAGGCAACGGGATCGTGCTTAAAAATGCGGTTTTTCTTGCAAAGCACGGAAAACTGGAGGAAGTCCGGGCTGTGATCGTTCCGGATCTCTATGACGGAGAAAAAAGCATCCGGGGAATCGGAACGCTTCTGGCGCCTTACCGGAATATGCGCGAAATCCGTATCAAGCTGATCGCGTACCGTCCCATGGGAGTGAGGGAAGCGTATTCCCACTACCAGGTTCCGTCTCCTGAATGTTTGACGCAACTGGCAGACATACTGAGGGAGATGGGATTTAAAGATATTGTGATCATATGAAAAAGGAGGGAATATACATGGGAAAGACCAGCCATATGGATGAAAGCCAGGTCATGGTCCAGATGAAGGACATTGTAAAGAAATTCGGTAATTTTACAGCCAATGACCACATCAATCTGACGGTGCATAAGGGTGAGGTACATGCCATTTTAGGAGAAAACGGAGCCGGTAAAAGTACGATGATGAATGTGCTCTGCGGGCTTTATAAGCCTACCAGCGGACAGATTTTTATTAAAGGGAAAGAGGTGCATTTTTCCAGTCCAAAGGATGCTATCGACATCGGGATCGGTATGGTCCACCAGCATTTTATGCTGATCCAGCCATTTACGGTAACGGATAATATTATTTTGGGAATTGAGCCTGTAAAGGGGCTTTCCATCGATAAGGCAGCCGCCAGACAGAAGGTAATGGAGCTGTCGGAGCGTTATGGCATGAAGGTCGATCCTGACGCAAAGATCGAGGATATTTCCGTTGGGATGCAGCAGCGTGTGGAGATACTGAAGGTGCTTTACCGCGGTGCGGATACGCTGATCCTGGATGAGCCTACCGCTTCCCTGACCCCTCAGGAGATTGAAGGACTGATGGAGATCATAGAGAATCTGACAAGGGATGGAAAGAGCGTGATCCTTATTACCCATAAGCTGAAGGAGATCACGGCGTCTTCGGATCACTGCACCATTATCCGCCAGGGGAAATATATCCGCACGGTAAAGGTGGATGAGGTAACAGAAAATGACCTTGCAGCCATGATGGTCGGCCGTGATGTGAATTTTAAGGTGGATAAAAAGGAGCAGGAGCCGGGAGAAATCGTTCTGGAGGTAAAGGATGTAAGGGCAAGGGATTATCGGGACGCAGAGATCTTAAAGGGACTTAATTTAACGGTCCGCAGGGGAGAAATCGTAGGTCTTGCAGGCGTGGACGGAAACGGCCAGACGGAGCTGGTGGAAATCCTCACAGGCCTTAAGAAGGCAGAATCCGGCAGCGTGAAGATGCTGGGAAAAGAGGTTATCAATAAAACGCCGAAAGAAACCTTTGAAAGCGGTATTTCCAGTATTCCGGCAGACCGCCAGAAGCATGGACTGATCCTGGACTTTTCCAATGAGGACAACCTGATCCTGCAGCATTTTGAGGAGGCCCCTTTCTCAAATAAGGGATTTCTAAATCGGAAAGCGATCCGCGCCCATGCCGCAGAGCTGATTGAAAAATTTGATGTGCGTCCCAGAGGCTGCGAAGAAGCGCCGGCAGGAACGCTTTCAGGAGGCAATCAGCAGAAGGTCATTATTGCCAGAGAGGTCACCAATGACAAGGATCTTCTGATCGCTGTAAATCCTACCCGCGGCCTGGATGTAGGAGCCATTGAATTTGTTCATAAGTATCTGGTAGAGCAGAGAAATAAAAACAGGGCCGTTCTTTTGGTTTCCTTTGAGCTGGATGAGATCATGAGTCTTTCTGACCGGATTGAGGTCATCTTTGACGGCAGGATCACAGGAAGCGTTCCCGGAAAGAATGCAGATGAAAAAGAACTCGGCTATATGATGGCAGGAGGACGGAAGAATGAATAAAAAGAAAAGTATCCTTGAATCCAATCTACTTTATACGCTCATTGCGATCGTTGCCGGGTTTATCATCGGAGCTGTCTTCCTTATGATCGCAGGGATCAGCCCTGCAGTGGCCTACGGCAAGCTGATCGACAGTGTTTTTGGCAAGCCCAAATATCTTGCATGGGTACTGACCTATGCAAGCCCTTTGATCTTTACCGGATTAAGTGTTGCATTCTCCTTTAGGACCGGCGTCTTCAACATCGGAGCAGAAGGACAGTTTGTAGTGGGAAGCCTGGTAGCCTGTGTGCTGGGAATTACCTTAAAACTTCCGGCTGTTATCCATATTCCCCTGTGCCTTTTGGCGGCAGCGGCAGCAGGAGCGCTCTGGTCCTATCTGGTAGGACTTTTAAAGGTAAAGCGGGGCATTCACGAGGTTTTGTCGTTTATCATGTTTAACTGGATTGCCTTTTACCTCTCCAATTATGTGGTAAATATTCCTGCCATTCACAAGGAAGGCGGCGGTGAAGCCACAAAGGATGTGGCAGAAACGGCCCGTATCCTCTTCCCTGAGGCAGTAAGAGATGTACTGGGATGCAAGGTTGCAAACTGGGGGATCATCCTGGCCGTTGCGGCTGCTGTGATCATCTGGGTGATCATCGAAAAAACGACACTGGGATACAAACTGAAAGCAGTGGGCTTTAACCGGAACGGCGCTCTGTACGGCGGTATTAACTCTGATGCGTCTGTGCTTACGGCTCTTAGTATTTCCGGTGCGCTGGCAGGTCTTGGAGGAGCGGTTCAGATCCTTGGCATGGCAGGCCGTTTAAGCCAGTTTGCAGGCCAGGAAGGCTATGGCTTTCAGGGAATCACAGTGGCCCTGATCGGTTCCTCCAATCCCATTGGCTGTATCTTTGCCGGACTGTTTTATGGAGCCATGAAGTACGGCGGCTCCAAGCTGAGCATTGTAAAAGCGCCTTCAGAGGTGGTAGACATTATCATGGGCTGTGTGATCCTCTTTATTGCCATTGCCCAGATCTTCCGTATCCTGTTTAAGAAGCTCGCTGCAAAGAAGGAGGCAAACTAATATGGATGTAATCATTAAAAATCTTGGCCTTTTGATCAATGCAACTTTGATCGCAACGCCGCCCCTTCTTCTGGCGGCCCTGGGCTCCTGCTTTTCTGAGAGGAGCGGAGTTATCAATATTGGAATTGAGGGCATGATGACCATCGGCGCATTTACCGGTGCGGTACTTGGGCTGGAAACGGGAAACGGCTGGCTGGCCTTTTTGGGAGCGGGTCTTGCGGGTGCGCTTTTTGGCGTCATTCATGCGGTCGTATGTATTTCCTTTCATGCAGATCAGACCATTGCCGGAACTGCCATCAACTTTTTAGGCCCAGGTCTTGCGGTATTCCTCTGCAAAGCTATGTACAATAATTCCTCCGATACTCCGGCCATGGATCCGGCAAGCAAGCTTCCAAAGCTTTTTGAGGGCGTATTTCCAACAGGCTCCTTTTTAAGCAATGTACTGAATGTATATTCAGTGGCATATCTGGTGTTTATCCTGGCAGGCGTATGCTGGTTTATCTTTTACAAAACGCGCTTCGGCGCCCATCTGCGGGCAGTGGGAGAGCATCCGGAGGCCTGTGAATCTCTGGGAATTGACGTGTACCGCGTGCGTTACAGCTGTGTGATACTGTCCGGCTTTATGGCCGGCCTGGGAGGCGCTTTTGTAACGCTGGCTACCATTAACCAGTTCCGCCCAAGCGTAATTGTAGGACAGGGCTTTATCGCCATTGCGGCCGTTATCTTCGGTAAGTTTTCACCGGGCGGCTCTATGCTTGCCTGCCTTCTCTTTGGCTTCTGCAGCGGCATCAAGAGCCTTGCGGGCCAGAGCAACATGATCTCGCCGAACCTGATTTCCATGATCCCCTATGTGGTAACCCTGCTGGCGCTGATCCTCTTTGTTGGAAAAGCCCATACGCCGGCTGCCAACGGAAAGATTTTTATCAAATCCAAGTAAAACGTAAACCGCTGCCTTACAGATGCGGTTTGGAAAGGAAGCTTATCTATGTCAGTACCAACTCCTCATAACGGCGCGGCAAAAGGAGATTTTGCCAAAACCGTGCTTATGCCCGGAGATCCTCTTCGGGCCAGATATATCGCTGAAACCTATCTTGAGAATCCCAGACAGGTCACGGGAGTCCGCAATATGCTGGGATTTACGGGAACCTATAAGGGAAAAGAGATTTCAGTCATGGGAGCCGGCATGGGAATGCCCTCCATCGGTATCTATTCCTATGAGCTGTTTCATTTTTACGATGTGGACAGTATTATCCGCATCGGATCTGCTGGCGCACTTCAGGATTCTTTGAATCTGATGGATGTGGTTATTGCCATGGGCGCCTGTACGGATTCCAATTATGCGTATCAGTACGGACTTCCGGGTACATTTGCGCCCATTGCAGATTACAGCCTTTTAAACAGGGCTGCCGAAACTGCAAAGAATCAGGGAACGCCGGCTGTGGTGGGAAATGTCCTTTCCTCTGATATTTTTTATAACGAAACTGCAGATGTGAATGACAAATGGCGTTCTATGGGTGTTCTGGCAGTGGAAATGGAAGCGGCAGCCCTGTATATGAATGCTGCCAGGGCAGGCAAAAAGGCGCTTTGTATGCTTACTATTTCCGATCATATCTACCGCCAGGAGGGATTAAGCGCAATGGAGCGCCAGATCGGTTTTGGAAAGATGATGGAGATTGCCCTGGAACTGGCCTGATTCTTATGGATCCGGTGAAGGAAAGATGAATATATGTTTAAAGGAGGATATGAAAATGGGAATAAAAGAACTTATGAGCCATGTAGATCATACACTGCTGGCACAGACGGCTACATGGGAGGAGATCCGGCAGATCTGTGATGACGCCGTCGCGTATCAGACAGCTTCTGTCTGCATTCCGCCAAGCTTTGTTAAGCAGGCAAAGGAATATATGGGAGATAAGATGGCCGTCTGCACGGTAATCGGTTTTCCTAACGGCTATATGACTACGGAAACAAAGGAGTTTGAAACCAGAAATGCTTTGGAAAACGGAGCAGACGAGATTGACATGGTGATCAATATCGGCTGGGCAAAGGCAGGCCTTTATGATGAAATTGAGGATGAGATCCGCAGGCTGAAGGCAGTGTGCGGGGATAAGATCTTAAAGGTTATCATTGAAACCTGTCTGCTGACAGAGGAAGAAAAGATAAAGATGTGCCAGGTGGTTACTGCTTCCGGTGCAGATTATATTAAAACCTCTACAGGCTTTTCAAAGGCAGGCGCTACCTTTGAGGACATTGCGCTTTTTGCTGCTCATGTAGGGAAAAATGTAAAGATCAAGGCGGCAGGCGGCATTTCCTCTCTGGCGGATGCAGAGCGTTTCCTTGCGCTGGGAGCGGACCGCCTGGGAACGAGCCGTATGGTAAAGCTGGTAAAAAATGAAGAAGCATCCGGCTATTGATGCCAGGAAGGAGTAGACGATGAAACCACTGGAACAGGAAGAAATAAAACGTCTGATCCGTACTGCGAAGGCTCAGTTGGATTATTCCTATGCACCGTATTCCCATTTTCATGTGGGCGCGGCTCTGCTTGCAAAAAACGGGAACATATATACTGGCTGCAATATTGAAAATGCCGGCTATACTCCCTGTAACTGTGCAGAGCGGACGGCATTTTTTAAGGCAGTCAGCGAGGGAGTAAAGGGTTTTGATGCAATCTGCGTTACCGGAGGGATGAACGGCGTTGTTACAGACTATACAGCCCCCTGCGGCGTATGCCGCCAGGTAATGATGGAGTTCTGTGATCCAAAGGAGTTTCAGATTATCGTGGCAATTGATGAAGAACGGTATATCATAAAAACGCTGGAAGAGCTTCTTCCCCTGGGCTTTGGTCCCGGAAATCTGAAAGAAAAGCAGTAAAGGAGCAGAACATGGAAAAATTCAGACGTATCTTTGTGGTTGTAATGGATTCTCTGGGGGTAGGAGAGGCAGAGGACGCTGCCCAGTTTGGAGATGTAGGTTCCAATACCCTGGGCCACATCTCCCAGTCGGTAGAAACCTTTAAGATCCCTCATTTAAGAAAGCTTGGGATGGCAAATCTCACACCTTTAAAACAGGTGGAGCCGGAGGAACAGCCTCTTGGCTATTATGGAAAGCTGCGTGAAAAGAGCCTGGGTAAGGATACCATGACCGGCCACTGGGAGATGATGGGGCTGGAGGTGAAGACGCCCTTTAAGACCTTTACGGAGACGGGCTTTCCGCCGGAGCTGATCAAGGAGTTGGAGGAGCGCACCGGTCATAAGGTAATTGGAAATAAAAGCTCCAGCGGAACGGAAATCCTGGACGAGCTGGCAGAGGAGGAGATTGCCACCGGCCATATGATCGTGTATACCTCTGCCGACTCTGTGCTGCAGATCTGCGGCAATGAGGAAACCTTTGATCTTGAGGAGCTGTACCGGTGCTGTAAGATTGCCAGAGAGCTTACGTTAAAAGATGAATGGAAGGTAGGGCGCGTCATTGCAAGGCCTTATGTGGGAAAGAAAAAGGGCGAATTTAAGCGCACCAGCAACCGCCATGACTATGCCTTAAAGCCCTTTGGGAAGACAGCATTAAATGCTTTAAAGGATGCAGGCTTTGATGTGATTTCCATTGGAAAGATCAATGATATCTTTGACGGAGAAGGCATTACAAAGGCCCTGAAATCGAAAAGCTCTGTTCATGGCATGGAGCAGACCATAGAAGTGGCGGGAACGGATTTTCATGGTCTTTGCTTTGTGAATCTGGTGGATTTTGACGCCCTCTGGGGCCACAGACGGGATCCAAAGGGATATGCAGGGGAAATTGAACGCTTTGATGAGAAGCTGGGGATCCTTCTTGACGTATTAAGAGAAGATGATCTTTTGATCATCACGGCAGATCACGGCAATGATCCCACCTATGCAGGAACGGATCATACCCGTGAAAAGGTACCGTTTTTGGCCTATTCCCCTTCCATGAAGGGAAGCGGCGCGCTGAGCGAAAAGGATACCTTTGCAGTGGTCGGCGCTACAGCAGTTGATAATTTTGGTGTTTCCATGCCGGAGGGCACCATCGGAGCTTCGGTTCTTGACGATCTGGTATAGTTTTATCTGTTTTTAAAGGGCTGTCCCTGAATGGGGACGGTCCTTTTTTCGGCGTTTTTTACCCTGGTGCAGCTATAAAAACGTATTGATTTATAGACGGATATCTAGTATATTATAAATTGTATCGCAAAGACGAAAGGAGAGTCTTTTTTATGATCAGAGTAGCGGTAGATGCTATGGGCGGAGACAATGCGCCTGTGGAGATGGTTGCAGGAGCCGTTGAGGCGGTAAAGAAGAAACCGGAGATCCAGGTTCTTTTGGTAGGACAGGAAAAGACCGTACAGGAAGAACTTTCCAAATATACCTATGACAAAGAGAAAATCCAGGTGGTAAATGCCTCAGAGGTGATTGCTACCGAAGAGCCGCCGGTAAATGCGATCCGGAAAAAGAAAGACTCATCCATCGTAGTAGGCATGAACCTGGTAAAGAACGGACAGGCAGACGCTTTTGTATCGGCCGGAAGCTCAGGAGCGATCTTAGTAGGCGGACAGGTCATCGTGGGACGGATCAAGGGCGTGGAGCGCCCGCCTCTTGCACCGCTTATTCCTACAGAAAAAGGCGTATCCCTTCTGATCGACTGCGGGGCGAATGTAGACGCCAGGGCGTCTCATCTGGTACAGTTTGCCAGAATGGGTTCGATCTATATGGAACACGTAGTAGGAATTCCAAATCCAAGAGTTGCCATTGTAAATATCGGTGCGGAAGAGGAAAAGGGAAACGCACTGGTGAAGGAGACGTTCCCGCTGTTAAAGGAATGTAAGGATATCAATTTCATCGGAAGTATTGAGGCCAGAGAAATCCCCCACGGCGGCGCAGACGTAATTGTCTGTGAGGCCTTTACAGGAAATGTGATTTTAAAGCTGTATGAGGGTGTAGGAGCTACTTTGATCCATATGGTAAAGCAGGGGATGATGGCAACGCTCCGGAGCAAGATCGGGGCACTTCTTGTAAAACCGGCTTTAAAGACCACCTTAAAATCTTTTGATGCCAGTCAGTACGGCGGCGCGCCTCTTTTGGGATTAAAGGGACTGGTAGTGAAGACACATGGAAATTCCAGCCGGACTGAGGTGTGCAATTCCATTATCCAGTGCGTGACCTTTAAGGAGCAGCAGATCAACGAAAAGATCCGCCAGTCGCTGGCAGAGGAAAAGGCTCAGGGGCCTATGTTATAAAGAAACAGATTCAGGAGAGGGGATAGAATATGGAATTTGAAAAATTGCAGGAAATTATTGCAGAGGTTTTAAATCTGGAGCCGGATGACATCACCATGGGAGCTACCTTTGTAGACGATCTTGGAGCCGATTCACTGGATATTTTCCAGATCATTATGGGAATTGAGGAGGCGTTCGATATCGAAATCCCCAATGATGCTGCAGAACAGATCGTTACGGTCGGAGACGCTGCAGAGCAGATCAAAAACGCATTGAATGAATAAAACGCGCGGGGCTGTTTTTACAGCCCTTTTGTGCGTTTAAAAAGGAAGGAATATACATATGAATATCCATTTAAAAGAGCTGGAAAAAAAGCTTCAGTATGAATTTCACGATAAAAATCTCTTCAGCCAGGCGCTGACCCACAGCTCCTATGCGAATGAACACCGGCTGGATCACAGCCGCTGCAATGAACGCCTGGAGTTTTTAGGCGATGCAGTGCTTGAAATTGTTACCAGTGACTTTTTATACCATAAATACGATGCGCTTCCGGAGGGAGACTTGACAAAAATACGTGCAAGTATTGTCTGCGAACCCACTTTGGCATACTGTGCAGGAGATATCAGGCTGGGCGAGTACCTGCTCCTTGGAAAGGGAGAAGAGGCAACTGGAGGGCGAAACCGCAATTCTGTGGTATCGGATGCGATGGAAGCCCTGATCGGAGCGATTTATCTGGACGGTGGTTTTACTAATGCAAAAGAGTTTATACACAGATTTATTTTAAATGATATCGAACACAAGCAGCTCTTTTACGATAGCAAGACTATCTTACAGGAGATGATCCAGAGCCGGCAGACCGGTGTTCTGTCCTATGAAATCATAAAGGAGGAGGGGCCTGATCACAATAAATCCTTTGAGGTCCGGGCGCTCATGGGAGAGGAAGAGATCGGCCGGGGCGTGGGACGCACAAAAAAGGCGGCGGAACAGGTAGCCGCCTACAACGGTATTTTAAAGCTTAAGGCGGGCGAATCATGTATCTGAAAAGTATCGAGATCCAGGGCTTTAAATCCTTCGCCAATAAACTGGTCTTTGAATTTCATAACGGCATTACGGGTATTGTAGGACCCAACGGAAGCGGAAAGAGCAATGTAGCAGATGCAGTGCGCTGGGTGTTAGGCGAACAGAGGATCCGCCAGCTGCGCGGAGCCAGTATGCAGGATGTGATCTTTTCCGGAACCGAGCTAAGAAAGCCTCAGGGTTTTGCATATGTGGCGATCACCCTGGATAACAGCGATCACCAGCTGTCCATCGATTATGAGCAGGTGACGGTATCCAGACGCCTTTACCGCTCCGGTGAAAGTGAATATATGATAAATGGGAGCGCCTGCCGTCTGAAGGATATCAATGAACTCTTTTATGATACGGGAATCGGAAAAGAGGGCTATTCCATTATCGGACAGGGACAGATCGATAAGATCTTAAGCGGAAAGCCGGAGGAACGGCGGGAGCTTTTTGACGAAGCTGCAGGTATTGTGAAATACAAACGGCGCAAGGCCATTGCACAGAAAAAGCTGGAGGACGAACAGGCCAGTCTGGTACGTGTATCGGATATTTTAAATGAGCTGGAAAAGCAGGTGGAACCCTTAGAGCGTCAGTCAAAGGCAGCCAGGGAGTATCTGCAGTTAAAGGAAGAGCTGAAGGTCTGTGATGCCAACCAGTTTCTGTTGGAAGCAGAGCACATCCAGAGCCAGTTAAACGAAATTTCCAGGAAAAAGCAGGTTTTGGAAGGAGATCTGGAGGAGACCAGAAAAAAAGGTGAGGACATCCGAAAGGAATATGACCGCCTGGAAGCAGAAATCCGCAGTCTGGAGGAAGCTGTTTTAAAAGAACGGAGCCGTTTCAATGAGGCGTCCATGGAAAAAAACACGCTGGAAGGCCGGATCAATGTTTTAAGAGAACAGATCCACGCAGAAGAACGGAATGAGGAGCATATTAAAAGCCGAAAGGAAGCCATCACTGAGGAACTGAAGGGAAAAGAGGAACAGCTTGCGGACTTTGAAGCGGAACAAAACCGAATTGGGGAGCAGAATACAGAGGAATTAAACCGGCTGAACCGTGCCAGACAGGAGATTTCTGAAAAAGAAAATCATATCAGCCATCTGGAAGCGGTGATCGAGGAGGCAAACGCTCAGATGCTCCGCTTCCTGAATGAAAAGGCCGAGCTGACGGCCAGACAGCAGCGCTATGAGGCTATGTCGGAGCAGGTAAATCTGCGCCGCAGCGAGATTTCCCAGAAGCTTCTCCGGTTTAAAAGTGACGAATCTCTTCAGGAGGAGAGGATCGCAGAGGAAAAGGAGCATCTTGCACAGGTACAGGCGGAGCTGGTGGAAAAGCAGGTTGCAGCCCAGGAAGCCGAGGATGGTATGGAGCAGGCAGACAGCGAGGTCCGCCGGTTAAACCGTCGGTTAAATGATACCCAGCAGGAATACCACATGGCCCATACCAGGCTGGAATCGCTGCAGAATCTGGCGGAGCGCTATGACGGCTACGGAAACAGCATCCGCCGGGTGATGGAGGTCCGGGACCAGATCCATGGGATCCACGGCGTGGTGGCAGATTTGATCACTACTGGCAAAAGGTACGAAACAGCCATAGAAACAGCCCTTGGGGGCAGTATCCAGAACATTGTCACAGACTCAGAGATTACGGCCAAGCAGCTGATCGAATATTTAAAGAAAAATAAATATGGCCGGGCTACATTTCTGCCTCTTACCAGTATGGGAAGCGGATCGGCCTTTTCAAGGCCTGAGGCGTTAAAGGAAGCAGGCGTGATCGGCCTTGCAAGCGAACTGGTAGAAACAGAAGAATGCTATCGGGGACTGGTACGGTATCTTTTGGGCCGGGTGGTAGTGGCTGTTAACATTGATGCAGCGATTGCCTTAGCTAAAAAATACCGCTACAGCCTGAGAATTGTCACTTTGGAGGGTGAGCTTTTAAGCCCAGGCGGTTCCATGACGGGAGGCGCGTTTAAAAACAGCAGTAATCTTTTAGGGCGCCGCAGGGAGATCGAGGAGCTGGAACAGACCTGCGAACGTTACTTGAAGCAGGCTGAGACCATTCAGACAGAGTTAAGTCTTAAAGAGGCAATTGTTCAGGAAAAAAAGGATGAGGCGGCTGTCTTAAAAAGAGCCGGACAGAAGCTGGCGCTGGAAGAGAATACGCTTCGGGTTACTATTTCCAGACTGGAGGAGAAAAAGGGAGAGATTGCCGATTCTTCCTCTGATCTGGTAAGGGAGCATCATCAGCTGGAGATTCAGGCAAAGGAGATCAGCGAAAGCCGCAGAAGCCTGCAAACACAGAAAGAGGCTCTGGACAGCGAGAGTGAGGCTGCTGCTGAGACTGTAAATGCACACAGCCTTCTTTTGGAACAGGCAAAGAAGGAAAAAGAGGCAGACAGCGAGCAGCTGGCGCAGTTAAGCATTAAGCAGGCAGGACTGGCCCAGAGGCTGGATTTTATCCGTGAGAATGAAAAACGTCTTTGGGGAGAAGGGGAGCTGCTTAAAAAGGAACTGTCCCAGCTCTCTAAAGGAAGCACAGAATCAGGAGAAGCCATTGCAAAAAAGCAGGAGGAGATTTTAAAAATCCGCAGAGAGATTGAGGATTCCCTGCTTCAGACGGCAGACAGCGAAGCGTTGATCGCAAAAAAAACAGAGCAGAAGGAAGCGTTTCTCGCACAGCAAAAGAAGCTTTTTACAGTCCGGGAAGAAATTTCATCCCGCGCTTCGGAACTGGATAAGGATATGTTCCGCATTCAGTCCCAGGAGGAGAAGCTGCAGGAAAAGCTGGAATCAGGGGCCGCATATCTGTGGTCGGAATATGAGATGACGGCTGTTCAGGCAGAGGCGATGAAAAAGGAGGATTTTCCTTCTCTGGGAGAAGTAAGCCGGATCATAGGCGGATTAAAAACCCGGATCAAGGCACTTGGCCCGATCAATGTCAATGCCATTGAGGATTACAGGGAGGTATCCGAGCGTTTCCTCTTTATGAAAACCCAGCATGAGGATCTGACCGCTGCCCAGGCGGAGTTAGAAAAGATCATCCTGGAGCTGGATACGGGAATGCGCCGCCAGTTTAAGGAAAAATTTTCAGAGATCCGCTCTGAGTTTGACCGGGTGTTTAAGGAACTCTTCGGCGGAGGACGGGGGACTCTGGAGCTTTTGGAGGATGAGGATATTTTAGAGGCAGGTATTCAGATTATCGCCCAGCCGCCGGGCAAAAAGCTGCAGAATATGATGCAGCTTTCCGGAGGGGAAAAAGCGCTGACTGCCATTTCCCTGCTGTTTGCCATCCAGAATTTAAAGCCGTCCCCCTTCTGCCTGTTAGATGAGATCGAGGCGGCTCTGGATGATTCCAATGTGGACCGGTTTGCCGGGTATCTCCATAAGCTTACAGAAAATACACAGTTTATTGTTATTACCCACCGAAGGGGTACCATGATGTCTGCCGACCGCCTTTACGGCATTACCATGCAGGAAAAGGGCGTATCTGCCCTGGTGAGTGTAAATTTGATCGAGGACAGTCTGACAGAGTAGTTTTTCTGTCCGTATATAAAAAGGAGGATAAGCCTTATGGCTGAAGGAAAAAAAGGATTTTTCGGGCGTCTGGTAGAAGGACTTGCCAAAACACGGAACAACATTGTATCAGGAATTGATTCTATTTTCAGCGGTTTTTCTGCCATTGATGATGATTTTTATGAGGAGATCGAGGAGACTTTGATCATGGGAGATCTGGGGATCCAGACCACCATGTCCATTGTAGAGGACCTGAGAAATAAGGTAAAGGAACAACATATAAAGGATCCGGAGCAGTGCAAGGGGATTCTGATCGAAAGCATCAAAAAGCAGATGAATCTGGGCGAAAATGCCTACGAATTTGAGCACAGAACCTCGGTTGTGCTGGTGATCGGCGTAAACGGCGTGGGAAAAACCACCTCTGTAGGAAAGCTGGCCGGCCAGTTAAAGGACAGTGGTCATAAGGTAATCCTTGCTGCGGCCGATACCTTCCGCGCCGCAGCCATTGAGCAGCTTACCGAGTGGTCGGAGCGGGCCGGAGTGGATATTATCGCCCAGCAGGAGGGCTCCGATCCCGCGGCAGTCATTTATGATGCGGTGGCTGCAGCCAAATCCAGAAAGGCAGATGTGCTGATCTGTGATACTGCAGGACGGCTTCACAATAAAAAGAACCTGATGGAAGAGCTTAAAAAGATCAACCGGATCATTGACCGGGAGTATCCTGATGCATACAGGGAGACGCTGGTGGTCTTAGACGGAACCACCGGACAGAACGCCCTGGCTCAGGCCAGACAGTTTATGGAGGTGGCCGATATCACGGGCATCATCCTTACAAAGCTGGATGGAACGGCCAAGGGAGGAATTGCCGTAGCGATCCAGGCGGAACTGGGAATTCCTGTAAAATACATCGGAATCGGTGAAAAGATTGACGATCTGCAGAAGTTTAATGCGGATGACTTTGTAAACGCCCTGTTCCATGTACAGAAACAGTAGGATCCTCTTTCGGTTTTCTGTTGAATTTATCACAATAAAGTGATATAGTTGTAACCAATAAATGCCAAGGAGAGAACGAGTATGGATGAACTTACATTAGAGAAATTTGAGGAAGCTTCTGAGATCGTAAAACAGGTAACACTGGAGACAAAGCTGGTGTACAGTGAATATTTTTCTGCACAGACAGGAAACAGGGTGTATTTTAAGCCGGAAAATATGCAGTATACAGGAGCCTACAAGGTAAGGGGCGCGTACTATAAGATCAGTACCCTGTCCGAAGAAGAAAAGTCCAGAGGACTGATCACTGCCTCTGCCGGAAACCATGCTCAGGGCGTGGCCTATGCCGCGCGTCTGGCCGGGGTAAAGGCAACCGTAGTAATGCCTACCACAACGCCTTTGATCAAGGTTAACCGTACCAAAGGCTACGGAGCCGATGTGGTTCTGGAAGGAGATGTATTTGACGAAGCCTGCGCTCACGCATACAAACTGGCAGAGGAGCACGGATACACCTTTGTACATCCTTTTGATGATCTGGACGTTGCAGCAGGACAGGGTTCTATTGCCATGGAGATTATCAAAGAGCTTCCTACAGTTGATTATATCCTGGTTCCTATCGGAGGCGGCGGCCTGTGCACAGGAGTATCTACCCTTGCCAAGATGTTAAATCCAAAGATCAAAGTAATCGGCGTTGAGCCGGCCGGAGCCAGCTGTATGAAGGAATCGCTGCGCCAGGGAAAAGTTGTAACCCTTCCTCAGGTCAATACCATTGCAGATGGTACGGCTGTTAAGCGTCCGGGTGAAAAGCTGTTCCCCTATATCCAGGAAAATGTAGATGAGATCATCACCATTGATGATAATGAGCTGATCGTAGCCTTTTTGGATATGGTGGAAAACCACAAGATGATCGTAGAAAATTCCGGCCTTTTAACCGTAGCTGCCCTAAAGCACATCAAGGCGGAAAAGAAGAAGGTTGTTTCTATCTTAAGTGGTGGAAATATGGATGTGATTACCTTATCCTCTATCGTACAGCATGGCCTGATCCAGAGAGACAGAGTCTTTACCGTATCCGTGCTGCTTCCGGATAAGCCGGGAGAGCTTGCAAGGGTATCTTCTCTTTTGGCAGAGCAGCATGGCAATATTATCAAGCTGGAGCACAACCAGTTTATCAGCATCAACCGCAATGCGGCTGTGGAACTTCGGATTACCATGGAGGCATTTGGGACAGAGCATAAAAATCAGATCGTAACGGCTTTGACAGATGCAGGATACCGCCCCAAGCTTGTGAAGGTAAAGGGTACCTACAGCGAGATGTAGGGCATGTGGGGGTGTATTAAATGAAACGTGGGGATACCAAAGCCGGAATGAAGGCCAATATCCGTTACTTTATCAAATGGAGTGCCCTTGCTCTGGTCATCGGTTCTGTGGCTGGAGCGGCAGGCACGATTTTTTCCATGGGAGTTTCCTGGGCCACCGGTTTTCGGCTGTCCCATCCGTCCATGCTGTTTTTTCTTCCGGTGTCCGGTCTTTTGATCGTCTGGATGTACCACTCCTTCCATGAGGAAGGAAACAGGGGAACCAATATGGTTATTGATGCAATTTCCTCCAATGAACGGGTGACGCCTGCCACAGGACCTTTAATCTTTTTTTCTACTATCTTAACTCATCTGGGGGGTGGCTCTTCCGGTCGTGAGGGGGCGGCTCTTCAGCTGGGAGGCAGCATCGGAAATTCCTTTGGGGAGTGGTTTAAACTGGATGAGCGGGATAAAAAGATTGCGATCATGTGCGGCATGAGCGCAGTATTCTCCGCTCTTTTTGGAACGCCGGTGGCAGCGGCGATTTTTTCCCTGGAGGTAGTCAGCATTGGTGTCCTTTACTATGCAGCCCTGGTTCCCTGCGTATTTTCCTCCTTTCTGGCGGTGGGAATCGCAAGGGCGGCCGGACTTGAAGGAGAACATTTCCCGGTGGAAATGATACCGGTGCTGGATTTGAAAGCAGTGGGGCTTCTGGTACTTTTAGGTATACTCTGTGCTGCGGTAAGCATCTTGTTCTGTGTTCTGCTTCATACAGCAGAACATGCTTACCGGAAGTATTTTCCAGACGCCAGAGTGCGGATCCTGGCTGGCAGCTTCCTTTTTATCGCCCTTACCCTTTTATCAGGAACCAGAGATTACTGCGGCAGCAGTATGGGACTGATCGAAAGCAGCATAGAGGGAAGTGTTCGCTATGAGGCCTTTCTTATGAAGATGCTCTTTACAGCAGTTGCTTTAGGAGCAGGATTTAAGGGAGGAGAGATTGTGCCTACCCTCTGCGTGGGAGCAGCGTTAGGCTGTGCGTTTGGGGAGATTACGGGGTTTGCTCCCTCTCTCTGTGCGGCCTGCGGCATGGCGGCTCTTTTTGCCGGAGTAACCAACTGTCCTATCACATCCTTAGTGATTGCTCTGGAGCTTTTTGGTTATGAAGGGATGGAGTATTTCTCTATTATTATTGCGGTAGCATTTGCCCTGTCGGGCTATTATGGCCTGTATGCCAGCCAGAAGTTTGTTTATTCCAAAACAAGGACAGAATTTATCAATCGCAGATCCAACGGATAGGATAGGTACGGCTTAAAAAGGAGTGAGTATGATGAAAAAAACGTATAAACCATATAAAGCGGCGGCGGTTATAGCGGCCGCCGTTATTATGACCTCCGGATGCGGACAAAAACAGCAGGAGGGAAGTACGATGCAGACAGAAGAGGAGACGTCTGCATCCGGTACGGAAACCTCGTCTGCCGTGCAGAGACCTAATCCCATGACTGCGGTAACAGATGAAACTGCCTTTCAGTCTCTTGGGGTTTATATGGCTCTTCCGGAGGAGGCAGAAGATCCTCTCTGCTTTATCCTGAATGGAGAGGTAGCTGAAATTCAGTTTTCATATCATGAAATTCCCTATTCCTACCGTGCTTCCAACACGGCAGAGGATTTTGCCGGGATTTTTGAACGCTTTACGGATCAGATCCTGACCGTTGAATTTAAGGCTTTGGAAGGGGGCGAAACGGTTTCTGCCCAGATCCGTACTACCCAGAGTGGAGGCCGCTTTGCTTCCTGGAAATGGAAGGATACGTCATATACGCTCTATACGGCATCGAACGTATCGGATGCGGATATTTCATCAATGGTAACTATGTTATTAGAGCTGATCTCTCAGCGGTAGGAGAAGGCTATGCTGGAGTTAAAGGATTTTATGCCGATAAATTTCCTAAAAAAGGAAAAATTTACCGGTAGTCATAAAGGACTGCGGTTTCGGATGGAAAAACTGGAGGAGAATGAGGAAACCTTTCTTTTCGTAAGTGTGTGGCCGGAACCCTACAGCTATGATTTTACACCGGAAGAGGAAAAGGAGCATTTAAAAACCTCCTTTGATGCGGACGGGATCGCCCGCGGTGTTGACTGGATCAACGAACGTCTGACAGAAGAAAAGGAGCGGTGGAAAGCGGCGCTTCATCATCAGACCTCATAAGATTTACTTGAATTTCCTCCTATTTCATGTATAATAATTCAATGTGCGGATTGCCGTGGTAGTATAGCCAGAGCGGTCCGATTTGAAATTTTCGAACGAAACAGGAGGAAGATGCAGGTGTTTTTAAATGCAGTGAGAGGATTTTGCATGGCTCTGGCAGACAGCGTACCCGGAGTTTCCGGCGGGACCATTGCGTTTTTGCTTGGGTTTTATGATGAATTTATCAATTCTTTAAATGATTTAATGGGGCGTGACAGCAAAAAACGCAAAAAGGCGTTTCTTTTTCTGGTAAAGCTGGGGATTGGCTGGATCATTGGTTTTGGTCTGTCCGTTTTAATTCTTGCCAGTCTGTTTGAAGCTCACATTTATCAGATCAGCTCTGTGTTCTTTGGCCTTACCTTGTTTGCTATACCGATGGTTATAAAGGAAGAAGCGGCGGTGATAAAAGGACAGGCTGGAAATCTGGTCTTTACCCTTTTGGGCGCAGCTCTGGTATTTGCCATTTCCTGGTTTAATCCATCCGGCGGAGAGGGCATCCGTGTATCAGCGGATCAGCTTTCATTCGGATTGGGCATTTATATTTTCTTTGCTGCTATGATCGCAATTACAGCCATGGTACTTCCGGGAATTTCCGGCTCTACCCTTCTTTTGATCTTTGGACTCTATGTTCCCGTTATCGGGGCGATCAAGGAGCTGCTCCATTTTAATTTCAGTTATCTGCCCGTGGTGGTCATCTTCGGCCTGGGTGTTGTCACAGGAATTATTGCGATTATAAAATTTGTAAAAATATGTCTGGAACGCCACCGTTCCCAGACGATCTACGCCATTCTGGGCCTGATGATCGGCTCCCTATATGCCATTCTTATGGGGCCCACTACGCTGGATGTGCCAAAAGCTCCTGTAAGCCTTTCTACCTTCAGTATCCCGTTCTTTATTTTGGGCGGGCTGATTCTGGCTGGTCTGGAGCTTTTAAAGGCAAGGCTTGAATCATAATATTGGGGGTATATACGATGATCCGACGGATGAAACGCCTGTGCGGTTTCTTTTTGACACTTGCGCTCAGCTGTTCCCTGACAGCTTTTCCCGTGTTCGCAAAACCGGACTGGCCTGCGGATACCGGTGTCCAGTCCGAGGCTGGGATTGTGATGGATATGGATTCAGGAGCAGTGCTGTTTGCCCAGAATATCCATGTCCAGCTTCCGCCAGCCAGTATTACAAAACTGCTCACAGCTCTTGTAGTGGCTGAACATGCTTCCATGGACGAGCAGGTTACGTTTTCTCATGATGCCGTTTATAATGTAGAATCGGGAAGCGGAAATAAGCTGGGCCTGGAAGAGGGGGATGTTCTGTCTGTGAAGGACAGTCTGTCTGTTATGCTTTTGCAGTCCTCCAATCAGGCAGCCAACGCCCTGGCAGAACATGTGGCAGGGAGCCGAGAGGCTTTTGCGGACATGATGAATGAAAAGGCAGAGGCATTAGGCTGCCGGGAAAGCAATTTTGAAAACCCGTCCGGCTTAAATGATGAGGCCCAGCTGACCTCTGCCTACGATATGGCCCTGATCGGCGCGGCAGCATTTTCAGATCCGGAGATCCTTGAAATCTGTTCGGCAAAAAAAGCCACGCTTCCTCCCACCAAAAACAATACAGAAGGGCGTACCTATTCCCTTGAGCATAAACTGGTGGTTACAGAGGACGGAACCAGCGAATACTATTATCCGGAAGCAGTGGCAGGAAAGACAGGCTATACCTCTCTTGCAGGACAGACCCTTGTAACTTACGCGGTAAAGGATGACCGGCGCCAGGTAGCGGTGACTTTAAAGAGTACCCAAAAGACCCATTATTCAGATACAAAGACCATTCTGGATTTTGGTTTTAAACGGTTCAAAAATGTAAATGTGGCAGAAAATGAAACCCATTACATCACCGGTGAAGAGCCGGTAGAAATAAACGGCGTATCTTATCTGCCGTCCGAGCTGTATCTGGATGATACAGCGGTGATCACGCTTCCCAATGATGCAGAATTTGGAGACGCAGATCAGTATCTGCAGACCGAGATTCCAGAGAACCATCCAGAGGGGGCTGTCGGCCGGATCATCTATTCCTATAATGACAGACAGATCGGAGTGGCATGGCTGTATACCACAAAGGCTTTAAGCAGTGCGGCAGAGCCTTCACAGGAGGCACCTGAACAGACAGATCCGTCTTCATCCAAAGAGCCGTCTGAAAAGAAAGGGATTTCTTTACCCGACGGGCGGCTCATCGCCGGAGCGGGCGCAGCTGTCCTGCTTCTGATTGCGGTTTGCGGGATTTACGCTGCGGTTCAGCAAAGAAAAGAGAAGGAACGTCTGGCACGGATGAAGGAAAGGCGCAGAAAGCGTCTGGAGGAAATGGGCTGCAGCCAGGATGAGTTTGAACGTCTGTTAAATGAGAGAAAGGCTGCTTTGGGAAAACGGACAGCCAATGATGAACCGGAGGATCTGTTATGAGTTATTTCCCTTTTTTTACAGATATTGAGGGGTGGCTCTGTGTGACAGTCGGAGGGGGGAAGGTCGCATACCGTAAGGTCTGCGGCCTTCTCCCCTTTGGAGTTTTGGTCCATGCGGTGGCAAAGGAGTTTATCCCTGAGTTTGACCGCCTTGAACAGGAGGAAGTGCGTTTCAGGCGGAGCATGCGCCCCTTTTGCCTGGAGGATTTAAAGAAAGCAGATCTGGTCATTGCTGCCACTAATGATATTGAGCTGAACCGGACCATTTCCCGGTGGTGCAAACAAAGGAAAATTCCGGTTAATTCGGTCCAGGGGCCAGAAGACAGCAGCTTTCTTTTCCCGTCGCTGTTTACGGACGGCCCGGTGACAGCTGCCGTATGTACAGGGGGTGAAAGCCCTGTGCTGGCCCATCTTTTAAAGGAGCGCATTTCCCATTCCATACCGGACCATATGGGAGAACGGGCCGGGCTTTTAGGAGCGCTGCGCAGAGAGATGAAGGATCGTTTTCCAGATTCAGGCGGGCTGCGGCGTGACCTTTCCGTCCGGCTTGCAGAGGCAGTTTTTAATATGGATAAGCTCCCTTCATCAGAGGAAATACAGGCATTGCTGGCTGAATGTTCTCAGACCATGTATATAAAAAAAGAGGAAGAAAACACATGAACCATATACTTCGTATCGGAAGCCGGAAAAGTGTTCTGGCTCTGCGCCAGGCAGAAATGATCGCTGAACAGCTGAAAAATAAGTTTCCGGGTCTTCAGACAGAGATTCTTACAAGGGATACGCTAGGAGACCAGCTCCTTCATTCTCCTCTCCAGGCATTTGGGGGGAAGGGAGCATTTGTTTCCGAATTTGAACAGGCTCTTTTAGAAGGCTCCATTGACCTTGCAGTCCATAGTGCCAAGGATATGCCGGTTTCTCTTCCAGAGGGGCTGGTGATTTCAGCGCTGTCTGAGCGCGAAGATCCGGGGGATGTACTGATACTGCCAAAGACTGCCTTAAAGACAGACAAAAAGGAACTTGTCATCGGAACCTCCAGTCCCAGACGCCAGCTGCAGATCCGGGAGCAGTGGCATAGTATCTGCGGCAGTACAAAATGGCTGGATAAGGAAAGCCGGCCTGTGTGCAGGACGCTTCGGGGAAATGTCCAGACCCGATTAAAAAAACTGAAAGAAGGCGCCTGTGACGGGATCCTTTTAGCAGCAGCAGGGTTAAAACGTCTGGGAATTGAAGAGGGGGAAGAATGGCGCTTCATCCGCCTGAGCCCGGAACAGTTTCTGCCTGCCGGGGGACAGGGAATCCTTGCAGTGGAGACGAAAGCGGATACAGAGGCTCACAGGCTCTGCAGCCAGATCGACTGCAGATCATCCCGTCTGTGCCTTACAGCAGAAAGGTCAGTGCTTGAAACGCTTCAGGCAGGCTGTCATGCGCCGGTGGCCGTATATGCGAACCTCTTTGAAGAAGATGGAGAAACGAAACTGCGCCTTCGCGGGATCAATGGACCGGAACATGCTTCACAGCTTACGGACGCGGAGCTTAAAAATAAGATACGCCGGGTTGACCTGTGCGGAACACTTTCAGAAATATCAGTGACAACATTAGCAGATCAAGCGGGGAAAGGATTACTTTGGCCATGAAATATACCATTACACCTGTATCAAGGAATGAAAAAAAATGGGGTACCGTGTGTCTGGTAGGAGCCGGACCGGGAGCGGGAGAACTTTTGACCATCCGGGGGATGGAGCGGTTAAAGGCCTGTGATGCCGTGGTCTATGACCATCTGGCTTCCCAGGAGCTTTTAGGGTTTGTCCGAAAGGACTGCAGGATCATTTATGCCGGAAAGGAAGCAGGGAGCCACTCCATGCCTCAGGAGGAGATCAACCGCCTTTTGATCGGGCTGGCAAAAGAGGGGTTAAATGTAGTCCGCTTAAAGGGCGGCGATCCTTTTGTGTTCGGCAGGGGATCGGAGGAGATCCTGGCATTAAAAGAGGCCGGGATTTCATGGGAAACCGTTCCTGGGATCACCTCTGCGGTAGCCGTACCGGAGCTTGCGGGGATTCCCGTCACCCATCGGGGCATAAGCCGCAGCTTTCATGTGATTACCGGTCATACCTTGGCGGGCGGCCGTGAGCAGAACGAGCTGAAAGCATATGCTGCAATGGAGGGAACCCTTGTTTTTCTCATGGGCTTTCACAGCTTGTCGGCTATTACAGAGGGACTGATCCGGGGAGGAAAGTCTCCACAGACACCGGCTGCCCTGATCGAGAACGGTTCTCTTTTAAACCAGAGGGTTTTGCGGGCTGATCTAGAGACGCTTGCCGCAAAAGCGAAGGAGCAGGGCTTTCACACGCCTGCCATTATCGTAGTGGGGGAGGCGGCTGCCTTTAACCTGCAGCCGGAAACGGTAAATCCCAGAGGGCCTCTTGATGGAATGACCGTCGGATTGATCGGAACGGAGCATTTTACAGATCAGATGGAGATCGCACTGCGAAAAGAGGGGGCTAAAACAGAAACGCTCCTTCGGATGGAATGCCTGGAAGAAAAAGGGAAAAATGCCATGGCTTCCGTATATCCCAGACTAGGAACATATACCTGGCTGGTTCTTACCAGTGTAAACGGTGTCCGGCTGTTTTTTAAAGGGCTTTTTGAATCCGGCCTGGATATCCGGGCTTTAGGGCATATGAAGGTGGCTGCGATCGGGGCTGCAACCTGCAGGGCGCTTTTGGAACGGGGGATCCGGCCGGATCTTGTGCCGGAGGAATACTGCTCTGCCAGCCTGACTCAGGCGCTTTTTAAAGTGCTTCATTCAAAGGACCGCGTTCTTATGGCAAGAGCAGAGGGAGCCTCTGTGAAACTGGCTCAGATGCTTATAAAGGCAGGGATCCCTTTTGATGATATTCCTCTTTATGCGGTAAAGGGCGTTCCCTCGAAACGAATGGAAGAGCAGCTGTCGTTATGCCGTGTGCTGATATTTGCAAGCCCTTCCGGCGTCCGTGCATTTAAACAGGCCGGAGGATTTTGCAGGCCGGAGGATTCAGAAAGACCCTTGTATGCGGCCATCGGCCCGGTTACTGCAGAGGCGATGAAAGAGGAGATCGGAAAAACAGCGGATATCATTGCTGAGTCTTATCATATTCCGGGACTTGTGAAAGCGGTAATTGATGGGACTGCTCCATTGCCATAAGGCGTTTTTCCTGATATAATAGGGGTATCCAAATCAGGAGGAAACCAATGAAACTGATACAGGAGATACCGGACCGGTTCTGGAGCCTTTTCCGCTCGGTGAACCGGTCTGCTTACATTGAAGCGCTGTTAAAAATCAGCGAGGAATACGAATACAGCAATTATTTTTTAAGCAGGGAAATGTGTATTCAGCTTTTAAGTGAATATTTTGCAGAAAAACGCTGTGTGATCTGGCAGGATGAATTAGAGGAAGAAGAGGATCAGTTTGAGCCTCCGGCCACCCGGGCTTTAAACTGGCTTTTAAAGACCGGATGGCTCAGAAAAGTGGATGACTATGCAACCATGACTGTCAATATTATCATCCCGGATTATGCGGCTGTTTTTATAGAAAGCTTTTCCAGGCTTTGTAATGAGCAGGAGGATGAAGCTCAGATCTATATCCAGAATATCTATGCCATCCTTTTTTCATTAAAACATGACCCCAGATCCGGCATCAGCCTTCTGGATACGGCTCTTGTAAATACGAAAAAACTGAATAAGTCCCTTCAGGATATGCTTCACAACATGGATAAGTTTTTCGGAAAGCTTTTGGAGCAGAGGGATTACGGTTCTCTTTTAAAGGATCATCTGGAGGGGTATGTGGAAGAGGTGGTAAATAAAAAATACCACATTTTAAAGACCAGCGATAATTTTTATCTTTATAAAACGGATATTAAAAGCTGGATTGCTTCCATGCGGGAGGATATTCCCTGGCTTACCCGTCTTTCCGGCAGAGAGGGGACGGGTGAGATCCTTGAAAAGCTGGATCAGCTGGAGAAGGGCTTTGACGATATTGAACACAGGATATCCAATATGGACAAAGAACATTCCCGGTATGTTAAGGCGACTGTGACGCGTATGGGCTATCTTTTAAACCAGGAGGATGATATGAAGGGGCTGGTGATCCAGCTGTTAAACCATCTTTCCAAAACAGGAGGAACAGAGGATGAGCTAAAGGCCATTGGGGAACGTATGAACCTGTCCCAGCCCAATGTGGTTTCGGAGGCTTCTCTTTACAGGCGCAGGCATACCAGGGCATCTTTTACGGAGCAGCTAAAGGATGAGGAAGAAATGCCGGAGCTTTCGGCAGAGGAGATCCTTAACATTAACAGGGTAAAGAACCGCTACAGCCACAGAGAGATTGAGGAATTTATCACCAGCCGGATGAAGGACGGCCGGATGGAGGTAACGGAGGATACGGTGGAAAATGACGGGGATTTTGAAAAGCTGATCCTTGCATATGATGAATCCATCCGGAGAAAAAGTACCTATACGGCAGAGACGGAGGATCCGGCGCCTGTAACGAAGGGGCCTTACACCTATCCGGGTTTTGTATTTGTAAGGAGGACCAGAACGTGACGGAAATTATAAAGACAGAAGCAGGGATTCCCTACTATGACGAACAGATGGGCCAGACGAAACAGGAGATCACGGATCTGATCCGCCTTCTGCTTCGCCAGACGTTTCTGCTGGAGCGCAAATATGATAAGAAAACAGGCCGGTTCCAGTATACAAAGGAGTATCGCAGCTGCAGTCTCCACCTGGAATTTATCCGCCGGTATTTTGCCGTCGCCGGCATTGAGGTTTTGGAAAACAGCCATATGGGGATGATCTATATCCAGGGAGAAGATCTGGTGGGTGAAAAGCTTCCCAGACTGGCAACCCTTTATCTTCTTATTCTCAAACTGATCTATGATGAACAGATGGAAAATGTATCTGCCAGCGTGAACGTATATACTACGCTGGGAGCGGTCCATGAAAAACTGGGGAATTACCGGCTTTTTAAACGCCAGCCTTCTCCCAGCGAGATCCGGCGCACGGTTACGCTGCTGAAAAAATATCAGCTGATCGAGCCGCTGGATCTTTTGGATGAGCTGTCTTATGAAAGCCCGTTTATCATCTATCCCAGCATCAATGTAGTGCTTTTGGGGGATGATGTGAGAGAGCTTTTAGCTGATTTTGAAGAAGGAGAGGAGGAAGGGGAAAGTGACAACGGAATATAAGCCGGCAGCCGGGCCGTTCTGGGCCTTTACGCGGATCTGTCTGAACAACTGGCATTACATTTCCAGAAAGACGCTTACCTTAAATGAGGAGATCAACTTTTTTACCGGTCATTCCGGAAGCGGAAAATCCACGGTAATTGACGCCCTGCAGCTGGTGCTGTATGCCAATACGGACGGCAGAGGTTTTTTTAACAAGGCGGCTGCCGACGATTCGGACCGAAGCCTCATTGAATATTTAAGGGGCATGGTCAATATAGGGGACAATAACGAATTTTCCTATTTGAGAAACCGCAATTTCAGTTCTACTATTGTACTGGAATTAAAACGCACCGATACGGAAGAATACCAGTGTATCGGTATTGTGTTTGATGTAGAAACGGCATCCAATGAGATATCCCGCCGCTTTTTCTGGCATAAAGGCCCTTTGTGGGAAAATGAATACCGCACAGAAACCCGTACCATGTCCATCCGTGAAGTGGAACACTGGCTGGATACCCATTATGGAAAGGAAGAGCATTTTTCCACCTCCCATAATGAGAGGTTTCGCCGGATCATGTATGAGACGTATCTGGGAGGACTTGACAGCGAGAAGTTTCCTCTGCTTTTTAAACGGGCGATCCCCTTTCGGATGAATATCAAGCTGGAGGACTTCGTTAAGGAATATATCTGTACGGAGCAGGATATCCATATGGAGGATATGCAGGAAAGCGTAATGCAGTACGGACGGATGCGCAGAAAGATTGAAGATACCAGTCAGGAGATCCGCCGCCTTACCGCAATCCGTGAAGCATTTGATACCTTTACCATGCTGGAGGATAAGCTGGACAAGTATCAGTGGTTTGTAAAAAAACTGGAGCTTTTAGATACTCGTTCCCGGATCCGGAATTTAAATGACCGGACGGCTCTGGGAAAAGAAGAACTGAACCGTCAGACAGAAGCCTTAAAGAGTGCCGAAGGCCGGATCAAGGAGCTTACAGACCAGAGCGATGAGCTGCTGCGCCGGATTGCCTCTACCGGATACGGGGAGTTAAAGGAACAGCTTTCATCCCTGGGAGAGCTTTGCGAACAGTTAAGCCGCAGCGAGGCCCGCTGGCAGAAAACCACCCTTTCCCTGAAAAAATGGGAGGAGGAGGATATCACCTCCAATCAGACGCTCTGGGATATTGAGGAGTTTGAACAGCGCACCATTTCAAAGGAAACGATGATCCGCTTAAAGGCATCCCTTGCTTCTATGGAGGCGGATACAGAAAAACTCCGCCAGGAAACGGCTGCCCGGTTCAATGAGCTAAAGCGCAGGGAAAAGCAGTTAAAGGAGGAGCTTGAAAAGCTTCAGGCAGGAAGCAAGGCCTATCCGAAATATCTGGAGGAGGCAAGAGAGTATTTAAAACGGCGCCTGTTTGAGGAAACAGGAAAAAGCGCAGATGTATTCGTGCTGGCTGACCTTCTGGAAGTAAAGCATCCGGAATGGGCCAATGCCATAGAGGGGTATCTGGGAAACAACAAATTAAGCCTGGTGGTTTCCCCCAGGTATGCGAGGGCCGCTTTAAAGATTTACAGTGAGCTGGATCCCAAAAAATATTACAGTGTGGCGGTTCTCGATACAGAGAAAGCTGCTTCTTCTCAGGCTGCGGTACTTAAAAATTCTCTGGCAGAGGAAATCGGGGTTAAAGAAGCGTTTCTTGCTCCATATATGGAGCTTTTGCTTGGAAAAGTGATCAAATGCCGCTCCATTGAGGAGCTTTCAGACTGCAAAATCGGTATTACTCCAGAATGCCTTTTATATCATAATCTCCGTCTTCAGCATATCAATCCGGAGCATTATACCCGTATGGCGTACATTGGAAAGGACAGCCTGCGAAAGAGGATCCGGCTGGTTCAGGAAGAACTGGAGGAGACTAAAAAAGCCGGACTGCCCCTGGAAGCGGTTCTTGCGGACTGCAGGCGGATATCAGGGCTTGAGGCGTTAAAAGGGCCGGCAGAGGAATATATGCAGTGGCTGGAGGAAATTAAGGCCTGGAAGAAAAAGGAATCCGAAAAGAAGCAGTTATCCAGACGGTTAGAGGAGCTGAAAGCCCAAAATATCGGACAGCTGGAAGAGGAACGGTCGGCTGTTCTTGAGCAGTGTGAAGGAGTGAAACGGGAACGGGACCGCCTGAGGGAGCTGATCCTTGGCCGCAAAAATGAATTGGAGCGTTTTTCCCATTCTATTACAGAGCTGGAAGAAACAGCAGCATCCCAGAATGGACAGCTTGAGGAAAATGCGGAGCACGACAGGGAACTTTCGGCTTATCTGGCAGAAAGGGAGGCCATACGCTATGACAGAGAGCGGGAAACCTATGAAAATAAATGCAGGATCCTGACAGAACAGAGTAATAAGGCCAGAGAAACGCTTATGAATCTTCGTACCGAGTATATCCGCAGCTATCCGGGCCGCAATGTGCCGGTAAGTGCCAGAGATAACGAGGCGTATGACAGTCTTCTTGACCGCCTTTCCTGTGATGATCTGGAACGGTTTAAGGAGCAGGCTGCCAGGCAGGCCCGATCGGCAGTGGAGCATTTTAAGGATGATTTTATGTACAAGATCCGCAGCGCTATTAAGGAGGCCATGCTGCGGACTGAAGAACTGAACCGGATCATCAGCCGTCTGGATTTTGGAAAGGATAAATACAGGTTTGTGATTTCGCGGTCTAAGGGAGCAGACGGACGGTATTATGATATGTTTATGGATGAATCTTTAGAGGTAGATCCCTCCCGGCTGGATCACAGCTTTGAAAATCAGCTGAACCTTTTTACCATGGAGCATGAAAATCATTACGGAGACAGGATTAACGAGCTGATCAGCATTTTTATCCCGCCGGAAAACGCTGCGCCGGAGCAGCTTGAGGAGGCCAGACGGAATATGGAAAAATATTCCGATTACCGGACCTATCTTTCTTTTGATATGCAGCAGCTGGTTCAGAACGGAGACGAGGTTATAAAGATCCGTTTAAGCAAAATGCTTCGGAAAAATTCCGGCGGAGAGGGGCAAAATCCCCTGTACGTAGCGCTTCTTGCAAGCTTTGCACAGGCTTACCATATCGGACAGCCTGCAGGACTTCGAAAAAGCCCGTCGATCCGCCTGGTGATCTTAGACGAGGCCTTTTCCAAGATGGATGCGGAAAAGGTGGCAAGCTGCATTGAACTGATCCGGGGACTGGGCTTCCAGGCGATCATCAGCGCTACCAACGATAAGATCCAGAACTATCTGGAAAATGTGGATCGAACCTTTGTATTTGCAAATCCAAACAAAAAAGCGATTTCCATTCAGGAATTTGAACGGGGGCGCTTAAAAGAGTTTACACAGGAAAGGAAGGTTATCTATGAAGATGACAGCAATTCAGCCGGAGAGCTGGAAAGAGGACTACAGACAGTTTGAACAGGCCACGGAGCAGTTTTACAGCGGAGAGATGGATGCCAAAACTTATAAGGGCATTTCGGGCGGTTTCGGAAGCTATGCTCAAAAGGGCGGAAAGGCCAGCATGCTTCGTCTGCGTATGCCGGGCGGTGTGATGACAAAGGAAAAACTGGCCTTTGTGGTACAGAGTATTAAGGAATATGAGGTTAAACGGGTTCATTTAACAACCTGTCAGACACTGCAGCTTCACGATCTGTCAAAGGATCAGGTTTGTGAGCTGGCTGTAAAAGCCCTTTCCTGCGGGATTGTTACAAGAGGCGGTGGTGGAGATTTTCCGAGAAATGTAATGGTTTCTCCTCTGGCCGGTGTGGAGGAGGGAGAATATTTTGACGTTCTTCCTTATGCTTTAAAAGCGGCTGATTATCTTATGAGCTTTATCAAGGGGAAAAAACTGCCCCGAAAGCTGAAGGTGGGATTTTCTAATACGCCAAAGAATGTCACGCATGCGACGTACAGGGATCTTGGCTTTGCGGCCAGAGAGGATGGCACCTTTGACGTATACAGCGCAGGTGGTCTGGGAAATAAGCCTGCTTTTGGCGTAAGGGTGGCAGAGGGAGTGGCTCCGGATCAGATCCTTTACTATATCCGAGCCATGCATGAGCTGTTCTGTGCGTATGGCAATTATGAAAACAGGGCCAAAGCCAGAAGCCGTTTTATGCAGGAAGCTCTGGGAGGTGCTGAGGCGTATAAGGAAGCATTTTTAAAGAAGCTGGACGAGGTTTATGCGGAGGAAGGAGATCTTACTCTGGAAATGGGAGAGACTTCCTTATCCGAAGAGGCGGTACAGGATCAGAGTACAGCTTTTGCTGCTTCCAGGGAGATTTTATTTGCCTCTATTTCAGATCCTTATATGAGAAAGCGGGTAATCCCTCAGAAACAGAACGGGCTTTACAGCGTAGCCTGCCATCCGCTTGGAGGAAGCCCGGAGCCTTCTCTTTTTGCAGATCTTTATGAGGTGATAGAATCTATTCCCGGCGCGGAACTTCGTTTGTCTCCGGAAGAAATGTTTTATGTGATCAACTGCCGGGCAGAGGATGTAAAAAAGGTGTTAGAGGTTACCTCTTCTGAAAAGGCGGTCTGCTCCTGCAGCCGTTTTGAGGAATCGGTAGCATGTATCGGCGCATCAATCTGCCAGCAGGGTGTAAGAGATTCCCAGGCTCTGCTTCACCGTCTGATCGAAATGGAGCGTGAAGAGGGCTTTGAAGACGGTATCCTGCCTCAGATCCATATTTCTGGCTGTCCATCTTCCTGCGGCACTCACCAGACAGGAGTAATCGGCTTCAGAGGTGGTGTAAAATCAGTAAATAAAGAAGTCAAACCTGCTTTTAATCTTTTCGTAAAGGGATGCTGCTTCCAGGGAAAAGAACGGATGGGAGAAGAGCTGGGAGCGATACTGGAAGAGAACATTCCGGCATTTTTAAAGGCCTTAGGCCATGCGGTACAGGAAAGCGGCCTTGATTTTGAAGGCTGGTATGCAAAGGATGCGGAAGGAATCCGCAAGATTGCAGAGAACTTCCTGGCATAAAAGGGCACTTTTTAAAAGGTCTTTCCTTTTAAGCGGGAGTGTTGTATAATCTCTACCAGACATACCGGAATGATGGATATTCCGGAACAACCAGGAGGAAACAATGGGATTATTTTCATTTGGAAGAAAAAAACTTGAAGACGGATTTGAATTTGTCATTGACGGCATTTACGCTCTGAAGGGAAACAGCGCCGTGGCTGCGGGAAAGCTTACAAGGGGGCGTCTGATCCCAGGGACAGAAGCTATCTGCTTAAATGAATTGGGTGAGCCGGTGTTTAAGTGCCGGATTTCCGGTATTGAGCAGGGAACCAAGATTTTGCGGGCTGCGTCTTATGATATGAAGGGAACCTATGGGGCTCATTACGGCTTTAAACTGGATGGTGTGACAAAGGAGCAGATCCCGGCAGAGGGAGCTGTGCTGGTATCTGTAACAGAGGAGCTGGAGGAGGCATTAAAGGATGCAGCACCTGTTTCTTCTGTTAAGGCCAAAGCTTCTGTGGAAAATACGGTAGTAGTCCGGGATGCACAGGCTCAGAATGCACTTCTTATGGCAGCCAGAGCACAGGAAAAAGCCGGCCGGCCCGCCGGTCCCCTGGGAGCAGAGCGGGAGGAGCAGTTAAGCGCTGTTTTGGAAGAAACACTTTCAGAAGCAGTTCTGGTTCCGCTTTCTATTCAGGAATCCATTTTCCTGCTTTGCCGTCTGCAGCAGATGAATCATCAGGAGCCTGTAAGCGGATATGAAGATAAGATTCAGATGCTTTATGATACGGTTCTTGAAAAGCTGAAAGCAGCGCCTTCTCTGTTTATTCTTTTGGATGAAGGCTCCAGTATGCCTTTTATGATCGGAGATACGGTTGATGTATATTCTGCAAAGGAGCTGGCTCTTAAAGCCCTTCATTTTTATGCAGAGCAGTATCACCGTCATCTGGTGCTTCGGGAGATTCCAAGGGAGCATACCGGCCTTCCGGGCCGATTAAGCCTTTTTGCATGGCTGTACTATCTTGGCATGGAGAAACTTCTTATTGACAATGGCTCCTATCAGCTTTTTGTAAATCGGTCAGATCTCCTTGAACATCCGGAAGAAGAAGCAGGACAGCCATTGGAAGTGCCTGTGGTTAATCCTTCTTTGCGCTGTGCCATGGCAGAGTATCTGCAGGAAATCCGCTGGAATGTGTCTTACTCAGAGCGCGAGGCCAATGTTGAAGCGAAAAAGGAACACTTAAAGAAAGAACTTTTGCAGGCAAAGCTTCTGGTGCCGGTAAAATTTGAGAAAACAGAGGGGTTAAATAAGGGACAGAATACCATTGATGCAGAGAAACAGGACAACCTCTTCTTCCCGCGGATTGAAAACAATGAGCATAAGCAGTTCCTGCCTATGTTTACAGACTGGCTGGAATTTCAAAAGGCATATAAGAGGGAAGAGTGGGGCTGCATGGTGTTCAGCCTGGCAGACGGACTTCGGGCAGCAGCGGGAGATCCTGCTGTTATCAATCCTTTGACGGAAAATCTGATCCTGGACAGAACTCTTGTAAAAGAAATTGCAGAAATGTACCGTTCGTCAAGTAAAAATGCTTGACAAGATTGCAGCTATCGTGTATGATAACACAGGTGGTTGAAATGGAAAAGATCGTTGAACAGGGTCTGCTGTACGATTTTTATGGAGAACTGCTGACGGAGCACCAGCGCCGCATCTATGAGGACATGGTGTTTAATGACCTTTCTCCCAGCGAGATTGCAAAGGAGCAGGGAATCAGCCGTCAAAGCGTCCATGATCTGAAAAAGCGCTGTGACCGTATACTGGAGGAATATGAAGAAAAGCTGCATCTTGTGGCAAAATTCATGAAAATCCGTGATATGGTCAGGGAGCTGGACGGTCTGGCAGAGACCTGTACCAAAACCCGGGATATACAGCTGATGGATGAGATCCGAAGCCTGTCCGGAAAGATCATGGCAGCGCTGTGATCCCTACAGCAAAAGACCTTCAGGAGGTTATCAATGGCTTTTGAAAGCTTATCCGATAAATTGCAGAATATTTTCAAAAAACTGCGCGGCAAAGGCCGCCTGTCTGAGGCCGATGTAAAAGCTGCCTTAAAGGAAGTAAAGATGGCTCTTTTGGAAGCCGACGTAAGCTTCAAGGTAGTAAAGCAGTTTATAAGTTCCATTCAGGAACGGGCGGTCGGCGAAGAGGTATTTGGAAGCCTGACACCGGGACAGACGGTAATCAAGATTGTAACCGAAGAGCTGATAAAGCTTATGGGTTCTGAGACAACAGAGATTGCCTTAAAACCCGCAAGTGAGATTACGGTCATTATGATGGCAGGTCTCCAGGGTGCAGGTAAGACGACCACGACGGCAAAGATTGCAGCCAAGCTAAAGGCAAAGGGCAGAAAGCCCCTTCTTGCGGCCTGCGATGTATACCGTCCCGCAGCCATCAAGCAGCTGCAGGTCAATGGCGAAAAGGTGGGAATCCCAGTATTTACCATGGGCGATAAGATCAGTCCTGTGGATATTGCAAAGGGCGCCATCGAACACGCCTCAAAAAATGGCTTTAACGTAGTGATTCTGGATACTGCAGGCCGTCTTCATATTGATGAAAGTATGATGGACGAGCTGGTAGGCATCCGGGAAGCAGTAGAAGTATATCAGACCATTCTGGTAGTAGACGCCATGACCGGTCAGGATGCGGTAAATGTAGCTGGTACCTTTAATGACAAGGTCGGCATTGACGGCGTAATCCTTACCAAGTTGGACGGCGATACCAGAGGCGGCGCGGCTCTTTCCATCCGTTCCGTGACAGGAAAGCCGATCCTCTACATTGGTATGGGAGAAAAGCTTTCTGATCTGGAACAGTTTTATCCGGATCGTATGGCTTCAAGAATCTTGGGAATGGGAGATATCCAGTCCTTGATCGAGAAGGCGGCGGCTGAGGTAGACGAGGAGCAGGCAAAGGAGCTTTCACAGAAGCTGCGCAAGGCAGAGTTTGACTACAATGACTTCTTAACCCAGATGCAGCAGATTAAAAAGATGGGCGGTATGGGAAGTATTCTTTCCATGATGCCCGGTGTTGGAAGCCAGCTTTCCGGCATTGATATGGATGAAGGCGAGCGCTCCCTGCGCCGTGTGGAATCCATTATCCTCTCCATGACAAAGGAGGAGCGGGCCAATCCGGGCCTTATAAATCCTTCCAGGAAACAGCGCATCGCAAAGGGTGCCGGAGTAGATGTCAGCGAAGTGAACCGTCTGGTAAAGCAGTTTGACCAGATGAAGAAGATGATGAAGCAGATGCCGGGCCTTATGGGCGGCGGAAAGCGAAAGGGCTTAGGAGGTCTTGGTGGCCTTATGGGCGGGAAGCTTAAGCTTCCGTTTTAAATAAGCTAGTCACACAGGAAGGCTCCTGTATGTCTAATATAGAAAAATAAAACAATCAATAGAAAATGATTTTACGGAGGTAAGAAAAATGGCAGTAAAGATGAGATTAAGAAGAATGGGACAGAAGAAGGCTCCTTTTTATAGAATCGTAGTAGCAGATTCCAGATCCCCAAGAGACGGAAGATTTATCGAGGAAGTTGGATACTATGATTCTACCAAAGATCCAAGCGTGATCAAGTTTGATGAGGAAGCTGCTAAGAAGTGGCTGGCAAACGGCGCTCAGCCAACTGAGACAGTTGCAAAGCTGTTAAAGATCGCTGGTATTCAGTAATATTATTCTTTGCAGACGAGGTGGAGAGATGAAGGAATTAGTCGAAGTGATCGCAAAGGCATTGGTCGATAATCCGGACGAAGTAGTCGTTACCGAGTCAATGAAAGGCGAAGATACATTGATCGAACTCAAGGTAGCTCCTGCCGATATGGGCAAGGTCATTGGCAAGCAAGGCAGGATCGCTAAGGCAATCCGTTCCGTAGTCAAGGCCGCTGCCTCTAAGGAAGACAGGAAAGTAATTGTTGAGATCCAGTAAAGAGGACGGACCGTCGGCTGTTTGGCCGGCGGTCTGTTTCGTTAAAGATAAAGAGAAAGTGAGTGTTCAGACATGGAACAGATGCTGCGAGTAGGCGTAATTACTTCCACCCACGGCGTACGGGGGGAAGTAAAGGTATTCCCTACAACGGATGATGCCAAGCGCTTTAAAACATTAAAAAAGGTAATTCTGGATGGAAGAGAGCCTTTGGAGCTTTCCATCGAACAGGTAAAATTCTTTAAAAATATGGTAATCTTAAAATTTAAGGGATATGACAATATCAATGATGTGGAAACATGGAGACAGAGAGACCTTTTGATCACCAGAGATCAGGCGGTTGAATTAAAAGAGGATGAATACTTTATCACAGATCTGATCGGCCTTACGGTTGTAAATGAAGAAGAAGTGGTTCTTGGCAGAGTGAAGGATGTACTGGAAACAGGGGCAAATGATGTATATGTAGTTGAACTTACCGGCGGAAAGGAACTTCTTCTTCCTGCAATCAAGGACTGCATCCTGAATGTGGATCTGGAAGGCGGACGCATGAAGGTTCATGTGCTGGACGGCTTGATGGATCTGTAAAGGAGGTTTGCTATATGGCTGTGATTTCAGTTCTGGATCAGACAACTATCAATCAGATCGCCGCAGGCGAGGTGATCGAGAGACCGGCTTCTGTGGTAAAAGAGCTTTTGGAAAATGCCATTGATGCTCAGGCTACGGCAGTGACCGTAGAGATCCGGGAGGGCGGCTGCAGCCTGATCCGCATTACGGACAATGGCTGCGGTATCCCAAAGGAGGAGATTCCCACCGCCTTTTTGCGCCACGCAACCAGCAAGATACGTTCGGCCGATGATCTTACCACCGTTGCGTCCCTTGGCTTTCGTGGAGAGGCGCTGGCCAGTATTGCTGCCGTATCCCAGGTAGAGATGATCTCCAAAACAGCAGACAGACTTACCGGAACCCGATATCAGATCGAAGGCGGGACGGAGCGCGGGATAGAAGAAGTGGGGGCCCCGGAAGGAACTACGATCATTGCCAGAAATCTCTTTTTTAATACGCCTGTACGGAAAAAATTCTTAAAAACCCCAATGACAGAGGGGACACACGTGGCAGCAGTGGTAGAAAAGATTGCTCTTTCCCATCCGGATATATCCATCCGTCTGATCCAAAATAACCAGAATAAGCTGTATACCTCCGGAAATAACAATCTGAAAGATCTGATCTACACCGTGTTTGGCCGTGAGATCACTTCCAACCTGCTTTCTGTCGATGCGGTTTATGAGGGAATCCATATTACAGGCTTTATCGGAAAGCCGGTGATCGCAAGATCCAACCGGAATTATGAAAATTACTTTGTCAACGGCAGGTATGTGCGCAGCAATATTATTTCAAAAGCCATTGAAGAGGCCTATAAGCCCTATATGATGCAGCACAAATATCCTTTTACCATGCTGCACCTTTCTATCGATCCTGAAACCCTGGATGTAAATGTACACCCCACCAAGATGGAGCTGCGCTTCAGCGATGGGGAATATGTGTTTAACCGAACGTTAGAGGCAGTGGGAGAAGCGCTGGCACACAAGGAACTGATTCCTCAGGTGACGCTGGATGAAGCAGCCAAAAAGCGGCAGGAGGATGCCAAAAAGCGGAGAGAGGAGCGCCAGCCCAGACAGCCGGAGCCCTTTGAGATCCGCCGGCAGAGCAGTCTGGACGCGGGAAATTTGTCTTCCGGAAACAGGTCGTCATCTTCCGGTTCTAATCCTGTGTTCCAAGAGACAGCGTCTGCACAGAGATCCGGTGTCTCCCGGCCATCTCTTCTCTGTGAGGAAGATCCCGGCTGGAAGCATGTTGATAAAAAGGATCTGCCTGCAAATGAATCAGCTGAAG